>Ga0116229_10003682_pt1 | contig 25222 bp, 19 predicted proteins | sample S1TSphgellanicum_3_FD_87313 | JGI IMG/M metagenome (GOLD analysis project Ga0116229, IMG submission 87313) | Host-associated microbial communities from peat moss isolated from Minnesota, USA - S1T2_Fc - Sphagnum magellanicum MG | ecosystem: Host-associated > Plants > Peat moss > Unclassified... | reverse complement strand
TTGAAGGCTGGAACATACTCAGGTTGCAGGCAGGCTTCTGTAACAGAAAGAACATGCCAAGAGGCCATGATACCAAGACAATGTAACCTACACATAAAACAGCTGAAGAAACCTTCATGCTAGCCCACATGGCCTACTGGACACATCTCCACAGAGATAATATTGCTTCATAGACTTGTAGAAAGACATCATAAAGCTCATCATCATAGCACTACAGAAGCTGTGCTTGTAAACCAAAAACAACAGCTTCAACTTAAACCAAAATAGTCATATTCATGTCACCAAAAAAACAACTCCAGAGTTATGAATGAATATGATGCACATGCTGCTAAATGCTTGAAGCAAACCTTTCAATTAGAATAGGGAAGTGCCCTTGCCCTTCTTGTCCCCTCCAATCTCAAAATGCTTGCACCTCTGCATGCTCGTACAACCCACCACAGTGAGGATTTGAAAATGGAAAGATGCTCAACTCAATAATCCTTGCCAGAAACTTACTAGCAAACAATAACTAGAACAAAAATTCCAACAGGAACAACAACAAGGAGGTAAACAGTCACAGTAAATTGGTATGCTTTCTTTTTCTACTCTGAAATCAAACTCTTGGTTCTGAGAAGGTTACAACCTTGATAGGATGTTGTGTAACATGCTTGCATGTTTGGCACTGCAGCCTCAAAACAATCTTCTTGGTGGTTTTTGCCTGTCAATAAAATGCAGAATTAAACAGAGACCACATCAGTCTCTCCAGAGGACTGCTTCTCACAGACAAACAATCTATCAATCACAAAATAGGCTTCATAGCAGTAGTAGTAGTAGCCACCCTCCACCCTAAAAAGGTGAGACAAAAATCGCCTGCTGGATTTTAGGGTTTTGCACAAACCTTCTTGTGAAAGACAGGCTTAGTCTGACCTCCATATCCAGACTGCTTCCTGTCATACCGCCTTTTACCTGTCCCCACACCAAATTCAAGACCATGTGAGAAAGAGTGATACCTAACTCAATCAATCATCTACTTCTTCAACCGCCATCTTCTTCATGTGGAGGTGTCTTAAACTATGAAAGCAACAAACAGTTATCTCAGGCTCAAAGACATCAACAAACAGTAGAGATGGTGTTAACCCGGAAAGATGGCGAGACTGAAAACCTAAACATCCACATTGTAAAAGAGAGAGAGACAGAGACGATGACGGTGAGAAAGACATACCCTGGACATAGAGACTGTCCTTTCCCTTTTTGTACTGCGTGACTTTATGTAGAGTGTGCTTCTTGCAGTCCTTGCCCTTGCAGAAAGACTTCTTAGTCTTTGGCACGTTCACCTACACGGGGGAAAAAAAACGAAAAGAGACAAAAGTTTGCAATAGAAAAGCAATCAAATCCTCCCCGTAACAGATTTGTTGACAACTACGAACCAGAAGAGAAAGAAGCACAAAAGTATGAACTGAACTACAAAACCTCCATGTGACAAAGAACAACAAAAACAGGAATAACTTGAGGTCCACCGAACAGAAATACATGATGCATGGCTCTTCCGAAAGGGGACGAAGAAGACGAAGAAGACGACATACCATGCTGGCCAATACGCGTACGTTGCGGACGCCGCGACAATGCAAAGCTCCAACGACAGCAGAGCTCGGAAGCGAAGGGTGGCGGATAGAGATCTACCAAAGAGAGCGCCGCCCTTAGGGTTTCTTTGCAGGGGTTTCCAGAAGGGTCAGCGTTCCAGCAAGGTCGGCGTTCTGTCACGGCTCGGAATGTCACTAGACATTCCGTAATTACGGCAAATAAAACAGCCGGTGTAATGCAGATTACTTTTTATTCGTGAAATCTGTTCGTCATCGAATGTCAACCGTTCGTCCATTTTCCTTTTCATCCAGAATTTTTCTCTTCGCTTATAAAGTCGGCATCTCATTCAACACTTCACTTATAATAGGTATTATAAGGAAGTTCTCTACAAATCTCATTTCAGACCTCGTTTGGGACCTATTTTGGGACACCATTGAGAACTTCAATATACATATATCTGCAATTTATAGAATTTTTATTGAAGGATTTTTTTGGAAATTCATACCATGGTTAGTTTTTTTTTTTCCCCAACAAATCTTTGTTTGTTTTGGCAAACCAACAAAAAAAACCCTGGGTCAAAAATTCATCCAAAGCCACCCAATGGCCACGATTGCCACTTCCCTTACCATTCATACATCATTAAAGATATAGCCAATATTGGCAATATTGGCTACATCATAGGAAAGTGCATAGCCCGTAATATTCATATCCTATCATCATGTTCCTTTTTTATTACCTTCTCAAACCCAAAATGTTGTTTTCAATACATAGCAACAATATTGTAATTTTTTTTTCAAGTATATGGAACCTCTTGTTCCTTCACATTGTAAACTCCATCTTCACTTTCTATGAGCAATTCACCTCAACTTTTTTTCATATTCCATCACATTACTAGCTATATTGGCCACACTCTATGAGCAATTTGCCAACTTATTTAGTTGCAAATGTTCTTTACAATGAATGCAAGTTGGGCCTTTAATTGTTGCATACGAGATCATTCCAATAATGCAAGTTGTAATTTGCATTGTTGCAAATTGAGGTTGGCATCTTCGATTTCTTAATAAGTGTTGAATTTTAATGTTATTAGGTATGCATAAGGGTTTTAAGTTTTTTCAACTTTCCATTGAACTTTCAATTTGCTTTGTGTTTCTGTGCATGTGATTTGGTTTATTGTTTGTTATGCTTGCAATTTGCTTTATTATGTTTTTGTGTTTTACACCCTTGCAATTGCAATTGTTGTGTTCATTCAATCACTATTAATTGGGCATGTGGTGTTATCAACTTGTTGATGTCAAGCTTTTATTGCATTCTATTTTTGAATGATTGTGTCAATTTCTTACTTCCATCAAACTTTGGTGTGAAAATGTCCTTTTCTTGTTAATGTTAAGCTTTGTTATATATTATTAATCGTTGACTACATGTGCATCCAATATTAGTGATGTTTGTGACAATTGTCAACACCCCTTTTCTTGAAGCTTACTTATAATTGTTTTAAATTATTAACAATTAACATTAATGACCATGTAATGTTTTCATTGAAAGTACTTGTCACAAATGTCAATGCCATGGACTTCATTCATTCGAATGATCATTCATATATTTAACTTTTAATTTAGTTTCAGTTCACTCCAAGTTAACTCTCAATTAAATTATAATTCATTTTCATTTAATTCATAATTCATTTCCAGTTGATTCTTAATTCATTCTAATTAAATCATAATGAAATTATAATTAAGTTCGAGTTAACTCCTAATTAACTCAAAGTTAATTTTTAGTTAACTCCCAATTAAATCATAGTTAACTCTTAGTTAAATCATAATTAATTTTTAATTAACTCTAGTTAATTCTCAGTTGACTCCTAGTTAAATCCCAGTTAAATTTTAATTAAATTTTAGTTAATTCATAGTTGACTCTCAATTAAAAAGGTTATCAAGAACTTTATTTACTTGATGCACATATAGAAACATTTTTAGAAGCTTCCTTGAACTAAATTCCCTTCAATATGTTCAACATTAATCTTAGGCACAATCTTGCATTATAACCTTGTCATGTTTTTTCATGTTCATGTTTACATATGTTAACATAATAAATATATGTTTTCACGTTTGTCTTGCACATCTCGTGTTCTTATTCTTAGTTCTTATTAAATAAAAACAACTCTTAAAATACCTTGTTTTGATAGGGGTGTTTAACTTTCCTAGACAAATTCCATGATTAATGCAAGTTTTATTTTATTCTTATTTTCCTTTTCTAGATTTCTTTGGCCAAGTTATGCACTTTTGTAAATCAGACTAAGTTGACTTAATAAACATATGTTTCAAGTTCTTACCCAAAAAAATAATTGTTGACCTTTGACATCCACAAGTCAAAAGTAGTTGTTGTAAAATAACATTTTTTCAATTTAAGCAAGATATATTCTCATTTTGTCTTCTCCACAAAACCAAAACCTTTTGTGAAAACATTTTTCTTGATGGTTCAACACAACTTTTGGACATAAATGCATTACAAGACGCTTCAACCAAATGGTATCAACAAATTGAATAGGGAAATGATTTTTGACAACCAAACAGGCGAGGTCTTGCAAAATTTACTTTTGTTGCACAACATCCTTTTTAAAAGGATCTTTTGCACCAAATAATTCTAATATTTCACAGTTAAGCACATTTGGCTTCTTTTTTACAAGTTGTCTTGTTAGTACATTTCTTAATGGAGAGTTCACTTTTTCTTCAAATTTTTTTGCAACTATAGCATGATCTACATCCACATGTTTTTTCACGTAATTATGCCATTCCTTTTTTAAATGTTAGAATTCCTCTCCTTTCTTTTGTTCTTAAATTAAAAAGGACAAAATTTACATGACAAATCATACACCTTGTGATCTAAAATTTGCTTCCATCAACAATGTTATTATCATTTACAATATAAAATGACCAACACAATGCATTCCTATCATGCCCTCACCATTTTTTTCTTTGCACATGCAATTTCAATAAATTTGCTTGAATTTTGTCTTCTTCATTTTGAATGGCACTAGACTATGTTTACATACTTCTATTTTCTTCCATAGTTTCAATCAAAGGTACCTTTTCCACAAAAACTTGATCGGGGAAAATATCACAATATTCATTTCCTATTATTGTTTCATTAGTCCTTGAAGTTTCCATGTTATAGGGATTTTCAAATTTGATATGATTACAATGGAAAAGACAAAACAAGAGATTTTGTGAATTATAAAGTGTTTTAAATGTTATAGTGTTTTTAAATTTTAGTTGCTGATCTATAAATCATCTAAAAATTTACAAAGATCCATAACCATTTACGTCTAAACATTTACAAGCAATTATAAGATAGTTCACTTATAACCATGGCATATTTTATTTTTAAATTAATCTCCCTCTAGAAATCCCTACAAAATAACAAAAAAATATTTAAAAATCAAATAGAACCAAGTAAAATAATGAAAAAAAGTAAAATAAAAATCTAAAAATAAATCAAAGAAGGAACCAAAAAAAAAATTCAAAAAAACAAGTGAAGAACAAAAGAAACTTATTATTAACTTGGATGCTTCTAAGCTTCCTCCCAAACAATTCCAAATTTCCAACACACTATAAAAAAAAGAAGGGGGGAGTACCAATATGGGCAAGGGAACGAAGCACTTAAAATCAATGAAACAACAAGGGGCAAAAAGGTACTTGGGTGGGCAAGGGAGTAATGAAACACATAGGAGTCGCAAAACACTGCACAATAATGAAACATAGGAAAAAGAACAACAAACCACTATGTAACAACAAAGAAAAAGGAATAGTGAAACAAAAGGAATAGCAAAGCAAAAGGAGCAACGAAACAGAAGGAGTAGCGAAGCACAATGAGAGGCAAAACATGAACAACAACAAAACATGAATAACAACGAAACAAAAGGAATAGCGAAGCATAAGCAATAGCGAAACATGAAGAGCAATGAATAAGCATGGAAGAGTGTAGAGGTGGGGCCAAGTTGGCCCCCTTTTGTAGAAGAGTGGAAAGTTTATTTGTGAAGCTTCCACCTAAAGAGGTGTTGAGGAAGCTGTTGAGAGGTTGCACGACCCACAGCCCAAACTAAAAAACTAAAACCTAAACCTAACTAACCACCCTAACAATTAAAAACCAATGTTTTCTTTAATACCCTGGAAAGTTATCACCTTCAACCTCCATGTGATACCCTTTAAGGTTTTCAAAAAGTAGATTTTCACTTGGGAGAAAATCGACAGGTAGGTGATTATAAAAATTATCAAGTTCTCAAAAAACATATGGTTTTCATTCTAAGAACCATACTAAAAATCTTAAAGGATCTCACCAAAAAAATGAAAACCACCCAACACTAATTAAAGCCCATTTATAGATTTCAATTCCCTTGTGTTCCATAACTTCACCTCATTAGTGGAAATCAAACATGAAGACATTGCAATGAAGTGAATCATGAATCAAACCACAAGGAAAAACCATTTGGCTTTTGAATGTTTAGAGCAATGCATCTAGGTTATGTTAAAAATATGAACATTGATGCAATGTCTTGGGTGAATATACACGTGTTTTTTTACATGATTCTTTTTATGAAACAATCATGTTGTATTGTGTTGTTTGGCCTTTGTGGATGAAATGGAGGCAAGGTTCCTTACAAAAATTGTGATGGATGCCCTTGTGTTAGTTTATCATCAATATTAACTTTTAAAAAACATTGAAATATCTTTCTCCAAACACTTGCATTTGTAATCCAACCATTTAAAATTCATCATGAAGAACTTGATGCAAAAGTTGAATTGAAAGAACTACACAACTTAAACCTTGTCATTAAGTTGTGGCAAAATCTAACATAATCCCAAATTTTCACTTTCAAAATTTTGGAATATATCAAAGGTTACCACTTGAAAGAATTGTTGCCCAAGTAATTAAAAGCACTTGGAAAATGAAAGGTGTTATTGACACCAACCTTCATGAAAAGTAAGTTGCACAATGGGTTGATTGATCACCTAGATTTTTAATATGCACATATTAGAGTTTTCTTTAAAGCCATGCCATGTTGAGCCTAATTTTCACCTCTCATTTGGTGCTTCTTCCTTTACCTATTGTCAACAAATCTTGCAATAAGGGATCTAATTTTGAAAACCCAACATTAATTTCATTTTAACAATTGGTTTTTAGCCCTTGGGCTACTCACCTATAACCTACATTATAGATGTTATATTTGGGTTGAATAAAAGTTAAGGTGGTTATGGGGGTTATAAATCAAGGGCTAAAGGGTTATGGTTATATAGATTATTGGATTATATTAGGGTATATGGTTGTATGGCCTACGAGCTATATGGTGTTATGGCTACGAATTAATGGGGGCTATAGGCTATGAATTTAAATAAATTATTTTTTGGTTTTTTAATTTAGGGATTTGTGTTAGGTTTTTACACAATTTAACGTTTAGCTTTAGCTTTTGGGGTTTAAGACTCAAAATTTTAGGTTTTTGTTTTAAAGATTTAAAATTTGAAATTTAGGTCTTGAAATTTTAGGGTTTGTATTTGGTAATTATAAGGTTTTACTTATAGGTTTAAGATTTGGGGTTTTAGGGTTTACTTTTAAATTATGTTGTTCAAGGTTTGAAGTTGGGGTTTAGGCTATGAAATTAAAGTTAGGGTTTTAGGGTTTGAAGTTCATTGTTTTATGTTTAGATAAAAGGTTTTAAAAATATGAATTTGAGGGTTTTTTGTTTGAAATTCAAGGTTTAGACTTTAGGTTCAACATTTGAATGTTAAGATTTAGGATTTGAAATTAAGCATTTAAGGTCTATATTTAGGGTTCAAGTTTGAAACTTAGGGCTTAAGGTTTAAAGTTTAACATTTGTGGACCCAAAAGGAAACGAAAACAATTTAGAAAAGGGTTGGATTACACAAAACCAATGTTTTCACATTATATTACTTGTTATAGTTCTAGAATGTCTTAACCTTGTTATAAACTCTTCCTTTAAAATCACTTTTAAATTTCTAACCATTTTCAAATTGCTAATTTATACTTTGTTCTTCCTTTCACAATTAATCTCCATTTTGCCTATTGAAAAGGCATCATGGAAATCAAATGTGAAGGAAAATCAGTTTACCATGGTTGCCATGCTCCTAAAGTTCATCATCATTGTCTTCCCCTTGGTTAATTTTGCATTAAGGGCTTGCATCTTGGTGAATGTGGTCATAGGCATAGAATATGTGGAAGTTACACCAATGAATAGTCCATCCAAAAGGATATCATTAAATGGTGGGGTACATCACAAACTTTCAATATCACGAAATTTCAATAAAATCCATGAAAATTTTATAAAACAATATGTCCATGCAAAATTTGTGTGCTTCAAAATGCAAAAATGGCATGAAAAATATATATATTATTTCTATATGAATGATGTGTCTTTTATACTTATGATGTCTTGATGTGAAATACATATGATTTACATTTTAACTAAATTATTGTGGTGTAACTTTACATAAAACTATACAACTTTTGTGTATTAAATATGAACATTCACATATGTCATTCAAAAACAATGCCTCGTCCATTTGAATATTTAAAATATGGAATATATACAAATATCATTCAAATTAACTATAACATGGAATTCATGCAAATTTTTTATAGACCTATGAAATTTGGATTTCGCACAAAATTTGTATGAACCTATGAAGCCTAGTAAATTTGTGATGTAGGGCTAAAAAATGGGGTTAAGGTTATTAATGTGCCAATAGTGAAATTTTGTTGCATTTTTTAAACCATTTCAATTTACATGCCCATTTGTGGCTTTCAGTTTTTCAAAACTTTCATCGCACTATAATGTCACCCATTATGAACCCTCCTCATTGGAATTGCTTATCTTCAATTCTTTTATAATCTTTGTATACCATCCTTCAAGGTCTTCTTGGCAAATGGGGTATCATGGGCATCATGGGATGCTTTTAAGTAATCTTGGTGGACCCTTCCACACCACATTAGGGACTAGTTGAATCACATACTTTATGTTGATGTTATAGATAGAAAAATGAAAAAATATGATGTTGTTAATGCACACTAAATTGCAAAAATTTCACAATTTATCAGGGCACCTTGTTCTAGTAGGGTTGTTTTTCCTTGTGCAAGGCAATCAACTTGGATTCTTGAATTTATGCCATGAAATCCCCAAGCCCTAAAAAATTGATCATCCATTTTTTTAAACCCACAAAATAGTCAAATTTTGAGTATTTTAAATAATTAAAAATTCCATAAGCTTTGGAGGTTCAAGGACTCCAAAATTTTGAAACCCCTAGACCTTTAAAGCCTTTGGAATTATAAGGGCAAAATAATCTAAAAGCTTTAAAGGTCTAAATTTAAAGCCACTAAAATTGAAGATGTTCAATCACAATTTGAAATTTTTTGACTACTAAGGAAGTAGAAAGCTTCATTTTTAGCATGGATTTTGAATTGGAGGTGTTCAATTATAATCATACACATGTTAGTTTTGCACCATTGGCTTTTCAACCAAGTGCAATGAGCACATCTGAATAATTGCTTAGGATTATTATGTTGACATTACATAGTAATAGGGTAAAAATCAACTCATGTTCCTTCTAGGTGGGTGAACAATCTAACATTAAGTGACTTATGTTTCATTGTGATAAGGATAACCATAATCAAGGGATGAACACTACATGTTGTTGATGTTACACAATGAAAGGAAGAGTCAATGTTAAATCAACACCAAAATAATGGAAAAAATCTAGAGGAGGGGATGTGGCTATGCGCCACACTCCTCCTGTCAATGTTGTCATTGTTTTGTGATGAAGCCAAAAAACAAAAGAAAACACATTGAAGGTGTGAGTTGCTATATATATATATATGAAAAAAATAAAAATAAGAGGAGGCATTTTCGTCACTATCATAATCATTTGTTTTTGTTACCAAAAACAATAGCTCCTAGCTCCTCCTACACCTTCTCCACTTGCAACTTACATAAGAAACAAAAGCAAAACAAGAAAGGTCAAGGTCAAGACAATGGTCTTGTTGTTATTAATGTATGAGAAAGGAAAACAAAAATAAAAGTTCAAAAAAGGGAAAGGACAAAGAAACCCTTGTGAGCAAGAGGTGAGAAGAAAAGACATGTAAAAAACAATTAGACATGTAAAGAAATTGGTTTCATGTCGATTATGTTGAAAAAAATACATTTCACTCCCACTGGGGCATGTTGTTTATGGCATTACAACCTATGAATCCCCCAAACATGGCCTTGTCTAACCATGTTTCTAAGATTTTACAAAAAACTTTATTTGTTCAAAAAAAATTCACATAAAAAATACTTCCCTTATAATGAAGTTATTTTTGCTTGGAAGAAGGCTAGGAAAATATACGTTTATAATGCATGCATGACGGTGTTTAATTAAATATGGTGATTAGTTTTTGCAAAATACATTTGATGGTTGTTGTGTTTTTCAAACTTTTTATGTTTTAGGTAGCATGTTAAAACTTCAAAGTAACAAGCTAACTACTACAATTACGAATTTGTTTAAACTTCATGGCATTTATATTTTGCCTGAGGAGTGGGGTTAGGACATGTCAACTAGGTGAGTGCCAAAAGTTATTGAATTATTAGCATTTACATGCATGTTATTGTGTATGCAAAGAGCAATGTCTATAAGGGTTGGGTTCAATTCCCCTAAGTGTGTAATGAGGAATATTGATAAAAGATCGATATAATTAATTGAATGACAAATTCCAAGTAGTTAGTACATATGCACCCACCAAAATTGGTTGTAACTAGTTATAATCACACGTTAAAAAAATTGAAAACCCAATTTAATATTTCAAATTCATTGTCTAGTTGGAATTTTCACATTACTAAACAAGGGTCATCACTTGTGTTATTGCACCATAGATTGTCTTGCCACCTATGTTATCCCAATTTTTGGGTAAAAAACAACCATTCATTATTGTTATATCTCTACCTATTGTTGGGATATTTGGGATAATGGAGTTTGTGTGGTAAGATGCTTCTATGTAAACTTGAATGGTGTGCGTGGGATATGCCACTAAGGGGGTGAAAGGTAGCTTGACTTGTGTTGTCATTATCAACATGACATTGATTATAGTAGTTTGACTTTAATTTCAAATTTAGTTTTTGACCTTGTATGTATGTTTGTCAATGTGAAGAAGCACTTTTATTTTCATTTTATATTATATATTTTTTCCAAATATTTTTCACAAAACATGTTTTGCAAAATAACAAAAATTCACCCAAAAAAAAAACCAAAACAATAAAATCATGTGTGTGGAAGAGGTGGGAATTTTGATTTAATTTGGAACCATTTTTTCTTTTATTATGGTTTGGGATCTCCACATGCATAATATATTGTGGCTCCTTGGCTCCTATGTCACATGATGGGATAATTTGTTAATTATGAGCGCACATGAAACCGTGTATCCAACATGTTATTCTTTCATTGATTGTTCTTTTGCACTTAACCTCTTTTGCCACATTACATCATTGTTTTCTTGTCATTTACAAACACACCTTTTTCATGCATTGGCATTGGTCCAACCCTTTCTCCATCAACTTATTTGATTTCATAATGTTCTCACTATTCATGTCCCTACCTTTAAAATGTCATATGATTTTTAGGTCACAATTTAAAGTTATAATCATTTACATCTTCCTAGGCCACCATTATGTTCTTCCATTTTTTCTATTGTCAATGCCCCAATTCCTTTCATGTACAATGTTGGGAAATGCCCCTAATTACTTATATTGATAGATGAACTACAATCCTTTACATAGGCATGATTGGAAATATCAATATTAACAATAGTTGTTTTAAATTAATATTATTTACATGGATTATGAAGGATTTAAAAGTCTTCCCTTGTTAGGACCAATAGGACATCAATGTTGGACTAGTTGAAAGGGAGTTAAAATGCAAAGAAAAATAGATTCAAGTTTTGCATTTAAAATTTTCAAATCTCTAACTTAATGAAGAGGCATATGCTAAAACTCTTTGAAGTAAAGGTATTTGGTGTTGAATATACTTAAAATAGTGGCATAAGTACCATAAGTTTATCCAATGGATTCCCCAAGATAAATGTGATAGCTTTGATATATGTCAATGCTTGAAATTGAAATTTTTGAAATGTGCAAGAACAAATTTTTGGGTATTTTCTCCCTTAAAAGCTTATTATTGATTTTCATTTGTGATTATGTCATTGTTATATTATCATTCATATTATATATGTAGCACATTTTAGCCTTCAAAATGCATTGAAACTTTAGCAAATTTACTATTCAAATAAGTGCATCTCAACATTGATCATTAACATGCCATGAACAAGTTCTTAAATATCCATACTAAATATCAACCTATTTGAACAAACAACAATCTATTAAACTTTGAAACCCTTTGTTCAATTCCTTTCCAATATCATCCACATATACTCTAAAAACAAAGTGCACAAGTAATTTGTTAAAACCTTGTTTGTAAATAGTTGTTACAAATTGAATTACTAGTTCTTTCAAGATAACTAAGAAAAAAACTAGACCACCAAATTCAACAATCCCATTGGCTTGAAAAAAAAATCTTCAAGCCTACAAACAACCATATTCTTTTAAACATTGAAAATTATTGTCCATTTCTACCATTTCCATTGATCATATGAATTTTCACAAACCTACCAAACCTTATTATAAGTTTAACTATTAGTTCACTCAACATAATAAAGAAAAATAATTAAAATCGCCATTTATCCAACAATTTCATTGGCCATAACACTTTTCCTTCACACATACACATAAGCATATTCAACACCTTATGTATATTAATATTTTAATACCATAGCCCTTGTCTACATACACATAAACATGGTTAACAATTGAATTTTTTTGACACCAACTTCCTCACATCCTTTTCACCTTCTTTTTCACACTAACTAATCAATTATATTCTTCTAACATATAGACAACAAGTGAAAATAAAAATTTAATGATAAATAGTTAAAATCCAAATTTTGGTATATATGACATAGATAATATTCATTTTAATATGATCATCTCATTTGTAACAAGTAATTGGCCACTATAATTGGGCCTATCAATGCACCATTTAATATTGCACCTTCCAATGCAAAAAATATATAGTATAGCCATTACCAAATTTCACCAAAGCCATTACAAACAAAGGTGAAAAATTAACCATAGAAACAATGGCAATTGTTCTCATCATTCTTGCAAGATGTTTTAAAGTTGGGATTTGACCTTGTAAAGGTTAAATGCGATACAAAAAATAAAATTCTTCCACTTATGTTACTTGGGTTCCACTTTTTTGGACATAATCAATGGATTGAAAAATCAATTGATTTTGGTGTTTGCAATCTAGAGTGCCCATTTTTCAATGTCATCATGTCATTGTTTTGGCACCTATTTGGAATTAAAGGTGTCCATGTCAAATATTTCCTTAATTTTATGATATCTATACAAAAATTTGATTAATTTGAAACCAAAGTTTTACATCACATGAGGGTCTTTTAATCGTAGACAAATTGTAGCATCAAAGTCTTTATAAAAATTAAAAATGAATTCATTGGAACCATGGTTTGTAATGAAATAACACCATTTTTTCCCCAAAACTTGTAAATGTGATTTGTAATTTAAAATGAGATCCTCCAAACCATTTCAACATCATATAAAGGTTTTATGGATTTTTAATGACACCAAAATAAATGGAAATGGCAAAGTCCCTCATGTCATGAATTTGGAGATTTATGAAAAAAATCATAAAGATTGTAGGCTAGGCCATATTACATGGTAAGGTGTCATTTTTTTGGAAAAGAGGAGTATTTTCATAATTTAAAAAAAAATGCGGCCTTAAAAAATACATTGTGAATTTTTTTATTATGGACTCAAAATTGGAATCAAAATTGGTCCATTCTAGCTTGTAATTACCCTTTTGTAAAAATGAAGTTCCATTCAAATGAAAATATTGAATGAGATTGCACAACTTGAATTATATGCAAAATCTCAAATTGAAGTTCTTGAACTTAATTGAATTCAAATTCCTAAATGCCATTTAAATTCTTAAACTAAATTCAAATCCTATTGAATTCAATTCAAGAAAAATGGGATGCAAATGGGTACAAAAGGTATTGAAAATATGTTCATGAAAATGGTGTTTAAAAAAGACATTTCCAAAAAGACATGACCTTTCCATTCCTATTTATCTATAATTAATTAAGTAGTTTCGATTTGGAATTGTCATGCAAAAGTTGTTTTACCTAAACTAGCTTCAATGAATTATTTTCATTGGAATTTTCATGGTCTCATCATTATAGTTGAAAAGTCAATGGTATGGCCAATTAATCTTTTATAATGATTGAATCCTCTTACCTTTGGATATTTTGAACATTAATTGAAAGAGAAAAATGCAGTTGTCATAAGAAGAAGCAAGACTAGGAGGGGGGAGGGGATCACCTTCTATGAATGTGAAAAACCTTGCAATAGGTTTCCACATTCCAAAAACAATGTGTACCATTGTATGTGAAAAACTTGGAACAAAGGTATGTTTGGCAAGTATTGAACAATCTTGTTGTTATTATAAGTTTTCACCATTTTTTCCTTTCACTTTTCCTTATTTTTTGCTTTTCAACATTGATTTTGATTTAACACACATAATGGTAATGCGTAGTGGAGTTTGATTAATAATACAAATATAATAATAATAGCATAAGAAACAACATTAAAATAAATATTTCCAAAGGTAAAACACCAAGCACCCTAAAAAATATTGCAATATTATTTTGAATGCAAAGTACCTTGCCAAAACTCAAACCTCAAGGTGTTTTTAAAACTTTGGTCTAGGGTATGGTAAAAGTATGTATAATTATTTAAATAAAAATATATTATCATAACAAAATATATTTCACCTTTAAAGTTGTTGTGATTATCTTTGTAATGTCAACCAAACTCCACTACACATTACCATTGTGTGTGGTGAATCAAAATCAATGTTAAAAAGTAGTAAAAAAAATTAAAATGAAAGAAAAAAAAGATGATGAAAACTCACAATACTAATACAATTGTTCAATACTTACCAAACATACTATCCAAATGGTTTTCCATCTTTTCTCGCATACATTCAATGGTACCTACTCTCCTAAAAATACGGGTACATATTTGAGTTTTCTATTAATTAATTGGGGGGTGAATGTCAAACTTATATAATAAAAGATGTTGAGTTTTTCTAATTGACTAATGACAAAAACTGTAGCGAAATTTTGGATAATTTAGAAAGAACTATCCCTTACCCAAAAGTTTAAATCATATGCATTTTCATGTACATATGAAAATTAATAATTTAATACAAAGTCTTTTACATATGTGAAAAGTGGAACATACCCCATTATCTTAAAGACACCACTTCAATTGTAACAAATCAAGCCTCAATGTATAAACATTGCTTGCCTTTTTCCTTGGGTTAGTTGTTTACATGGATGGAAGCATTTTATGCAAACAAATAGTATAAAGAAGAAAACTAGAAGGAAAAAAAGTGGCAAAAAGGTAGACAATATAAGATGGCCAAAGAATTGGAGGCATTTGTGTACACAAACAATATAAGGAAGAAAACTAAATGGAGAAGGAAATTGCAAAAAGCTAAATGGTTAAAGAGCAGGACATGGCCACACGAAAAAAAAAGGCCAAACATAAAATTGCACATTTTTCATGCTTTAAATCAATGAGTTTCAACATATTTTAGTTCAATGAAGTGGCTCCCCTTTCCAAAAAATAAACAAACAAATCCCCATCAACCCTTCCTCAAAAATAAAAAACTTGGGTTCACCACATGCATTTTGAAACTTGCATATAAATATATTTGTAACCTTGTTTGTCACCATTTTTGACTTGGGCTAATACCCTTTCATGGAATGTGGGTACCTATTTTGCCTTCAAATATATAAAGAAAACCCCTCCCAACATTTGGTATGATCAAGGTTTATTTTCTATGGGTATCATGTAAACTAAAATCGAATGGTCTTTTTGGTAAAAAACACCATTTTTTCTTCCTGCAAAAATGAAAACACTTGTGGTTTTTCATAAACACCAGTTATTTCCAAAGTATAGAATCGGGTGAAAGCATGAATAGGGGGATTGTTTGGACTATCACATTTGTAATTATTATAGAATACATACAAATGTAAAATGTAAAGCCATATTCAAAATTAACATTGTCAATTTTTTAATTATTCATATTGTCATAGAGTTTAATGGGAATCATTATATGTTTTTTGGATGAATTCTAAGAAGATTATGGATTCGTAATGGACCTTTGAAATGACAACATTACATTTGTCACATAGAGAAAATGAAAAATGTGGACTCAAAAAAATGTCAAAGTAGTGTCAAAATAAAAAATAAAACATTATCAAATGAAGAATTTATTAGTGAAGTGCATTGAAACTTTCCATATATATATAAATGATGTTATTGTTATAAATTTTATCTTTGAGAGTCCATTTCACATTATTTTTAAAAAAAAATTTGCATGGATTTTCATATCAATCACACATGTAGGGATATTCATAAGTTGGTTTATTAATATTTATGATTAAAAACATAAAGGATAATTGTAGGATTTATGGTTTGATAATCGCTAAAATTGCAAAAAAATCGTTAATGTTAGATTATGGATTTTCAAATGCCATTTTTGAGATAACTATCCATGCTTTTGCCCAATTATCTTTTGAAATTATTCAATTCCAAGATTCTTATTGATCAAGTTTGGTCATATATGCACATCTCCAATTTAAAAATGATAGGTACTAATTTCAAACACACACACACACACACACACACACATGATTGTCTCATCTTATTTGTTTATATTGAAAATCATGTGGTCCTTGATGTTGTTCCAAATATTGAAAATCGTGACTCAATTCATGTCATATACATTGAACCCATCAAAATACAAGCATGAGAAGTTTTGCTATTCGTCATAGTCAAAGTTCATGAATTTTAACTAAACTTTATGTGTATAAAAAAACCTTGTTTACAATTTATTGTATAAGCTATAATTACACCAAAAATTTCAAAAGAATGTTTCTATAAATTAGTTTATTTATGTATTAATAGGTGCATTTTCTCACAATAGTTCCATGTGTTCAAACACAAACTTATCTCCAAAATAATATTTTAATGTTATTCCATATTTCCAAAAGTGTTGTAAAGTTGTTAAATCATGGAAATATTTAGGAAGGTGGGCACTTATAAACCTAAATGAAAATATTAACGTTGTAATATTTGGATTTTTGTTTTTTTTGCATTTCATAACCAAATGCCCATTTCTTAAAAATACATTTTGATCAATGTATAGCATTTTAATTTTGCATCTCTTTTGAAATGTCAAAAATCCCTTTGACATGATTTAGCTCATGACTGTACCATCATAAACCCATCATGAATCCATCATAATATGAGCCATTGTTAGTTCCTTTTGTAAAATGTTTATAACCAGTGGGTTAGCAAATCAAGATGACATGGCAACACTAGATTAACTATTCAAAGAGAATTTTTTAAAATAATGATTTACAAAGTTGACATAAAAATCTTATGACCTAAAAAGATGTTGCATTATACTATTATGTAAATATACATTTATAATTTTTTTGATATAAACATGTCATCTTTAAATCATTTAAAGTCATTTAAGGAATCCATCACACAATAAAATCATTTTGTTACATTGTTTTAAAATTTCTTTTGGGTGGTTTATGTTCATTAATTTCATTTCAAAATTATCCAAGTGTTTTCATAATATGTTATAAAAGTTAATGTATAAGTGCAACAAAGATTTTCAACATTAACTTGATGTACCAATTAAGAAACATGTAAAATTAATGAGTGATTACACATCATGTGGATTTTAACATGGACCCACTCAACTTATTGTCTTTGCAACGTGTGTGTGCATGTCGCATGCGCTTCATATTTCCCATTTAAAAGAAAAAACCTTTCACATACATTGATGTATGCAAATATTGATCCAACTTGTAAAGCCCATCACCTAAAAGAGGTCATGTTGTCACCTTCCCTAAGTAACATATCTTATGGGGTCAAAATTATTACTTTCATCATGCAACATTAGTTGACCTTCCCCATGCAATGCTACATTTTCCAAGTAACCCAATCAATAATGCCCGACAATGTTTTGATCATGATGTGCCATTGCAAGGTTGGATTTTATCCCTTCCTTGTGAAAAATGGATCATATCATATGATGTAATGATTGATAAATTTTTGCGAAAACATTTATTGTTTCAAAAATTGGATATGGCATCCCAATTTCAATATTGCAAGATTTTGATAATCAAGAATAAGTATAAAACGTATCCTTGCATTTTGAATCTATTGTGGTAACCCAATGGAAAGGATTGTTCCTTGAACTCTAAAAGTTTTAGGGTTTAATTATTGGAAGATCTGGTAATGTGATCCTAGAATTTTTTTCTTTTTTGACTTGCCCTTGAGAATTATTTAATGTCAAACACCACTTGCAAGTACGATACCAAATTTTTATTGAAACATACATAACAATTAATTCGCATGAAACATTTTAGAATTTTTGGAAGGTTGCACAATGAAGTATAGTTGGGAAACTTGGTTTCAACAATTGCAAAATGAATGAAAAAATCGATGATAGATATAATATTGGTAAAAAATGTTGCACAATGGAATTTTCCATGATGCATGAACTATTGGGGAAAAAAAGTAAATTGCACAATGGGTGAAAAAGTTCATGAATGAAATATTGGAAAGGAAACTTAGACATATAATGGTTAAGAAGTTGGGGAGTTAAGGTTACACAACAGATAAAAAGGTAGGGGAAAAAGTTTCAAATTGGTTGAAAAGATTTGAAAACAAGTTGCACAATGGAAAAAGGTACACAATGGTTGAAAAGTCAAAATTTTGAAACTACATAATGTATGGAACATTGGGGTGAAATGGCATATTCATCCATTGTGCAACCTTTTAAAAATATGAAGACATTGCAACTTCCTTCGATACTACCTTTGAAGTATTAGATATTAAACTTCCAAGGAAAATATGGCACAATTCCCCTTCTCCTTGAGGTACTTGGCTTGATTTTTTTTTCCCCCTAAGCAACTTGGCTAACGAAGTGTGGTTCAATTACATAGGGATGGATGGTTTTCCTTGGGAAGGTATAGCCAAGTTCTTTGGGAAAAGCATGAACCTAATTACCTTTTTAATTTCACCTCCACAAGTTTTTTTTTGGGTTTCATATGCATCCAATTGTAACCGATGCTATCTATCCCCATATTACTTCACTCCAAATTTAGCACAATGGTGGCTATCAATGCAAATACCCAATGTCTTTGCTTTCTACATTTTTTATTATTGAAATTGTATTCATGTTTTGATTTGTTTTAAATTAAAACGTTTATTAGATAAAATTATGGGGGTACATTCATGCAAAAAGGAGCCAAGTTCAATTGCTTTGACAAGTGTTCACCAAGGACTCAAGGCTAAAATATGATAATGTGGCCAACATTTATGGTTGTTGACAAATAGGGCGAGAATATTGGAAATTCCAATATTTGGAAAATGGCATCGCATAGAGTATTGTATGTGCCGGAATATTATGAACAACATGTTGTCCCTTTTGAACTTTGTGAAACTCTTTCTTGCCCAAGCTTTTTTGAACTTTGTTTTTGAGTTATGTGAAGGTGTTTTTTTTTTTTTTCGTGACTTTGCAAATTTTTTATGATGGTTGGGCTTTTGTTTTTAAAAATTTGTTTGTGGTTGTAGAACTTGAGTACATGCTGCCTACATAACAAAATGAAGGAAGAGATCACTAGAAAACCAAAATCCAAGGAAAAGGGAGACCCAAAGTTTCTTCCTTGGGAACATTTGGATTTTTTTTTGCAAATTGAAGAGTATTTTTTTGTAGTCAGGCGTTTGCATAACAAGGTGTTGAATCTTGAACTGAACTTATAGTTGAACATGTTAGTCAAAAAAATTTAAACAAGGTTTTTGGTCCATTGAAGTAACTCAAATACAAGGTCACAAGCCTTGTTTTGCATCTTAATACCAAAAAAAAGCTTGTGAGGTTGTGTCAGCAGATTTATGGGACCTCTTTTATCACAAATAATGATCTTGTAGTATGGGTAGTCAAAGGGTTCATAGTGCACGAAAAAGGTATTGAAATCAATTGGGTCATTGTTATTGCTTGGATGGCCAAAGATAAATGTTGCAAAATGGAAGTTTTGACCTTGAATCTAAAAGCATAGACCTAAGTGGACCTTGTGTGTCCCGAAAGTTTAGTACCGATGGTGATTCGACCAAGATCAATGTGCACTTGGTGAGTGATTGTGAAGCGTTGAAAACTTCATGTAGTAAATGCCCTTATGGTGTAACTGCAAATAACTTGAAGCAAATTTAAGATCTTGTTTCCTTTTTTTTCAAACTCTTGAAGTGTTCGCAATTCAAAGTGGAACACTTATAACACAAAAAGATGAAAGTGGGGGAAAACTTAATAGGACATACGTTTGTTATGGCAAATCAAAAACGTCAGGCCCTATAAACTTAGGAGGTGATGATCTCTATTGAATCAAAACTAGAAGGTATGATGTGAGAAGTTTTGCATTTGAAGAAGAGGTACATTCTATCGCAACCCTAACTTTGGGCTCGCGACCAAGGCAAAGGGGTTACGAGGTGGGACCACCATCCGCTTGATGTTGGGAAAGACCTTGGAAAAAAAATGTGTGGGAGGCTATGGCATGTTGTGTGTGATGCAGATGTTAGATGAGTTTGAACCAAAGGAGGCCACCAAGGTGGTGAGCCTCCACAAGTGCATCAAGCAAGTGTTAGAGGAATTCCCGGATGTGATGCCCGAAGAGTTGCCCCATGAGTTGCCCCCTAAGAAGACAAGTTGACCATGCGATTGAGGTGATGCCGGGAGTGGCACCTCCCGCCAAGGCCCCATATCGAATGAATCATGAAGAGTTAAAAAAGCTTAAGGTCCAACTCAAAGAACTCTTCGCAAAGGGATACATCAAGCCTAGCAAGTCACCATATGCGGCTCCCGTCCTTTTTGTTCACAAGATGGATGGCACTTTGACAATGTGTGTGGATTATAGAGCCCTCAACAAGGTGACAGTGAAAAATCGATACCCATTGCCTTAGATTGATGACTTGTTTGATCGACTTTCGTGAGCCAAAATGTTTAGTAGGATTGACCTACGTTCTGGGTATTACCAAATTCGAATTGCACAAGGAGATTAAGAAAAAATTGCTTATCGCACAAAGTATGGTTCCTATGAGTTCTTGGTGATGCCTTTTGGGCTCACCAATGCACCCACCACATTTTGCACCTTCATGAATGACATTTTCTGAAAGTGGTTTGATGACTTTGTGGTCGTTTACATAGATGACATTTTGGTTTATAATAACTCCATGGAGGAGCATGCGGAGCACCTTCGAAAGGTGTTCCAAAGGTTGAGAGAAAACAAGTTATATGCCAAGTTTGAGAAATGCAAGTTTGGAGTTTCGGAGGTGGACTTCTTTGGGCATAGGATCACCCAAGAAGGTTTGAAAATGGATGACCACAAGGTGAAGGCGATTTTGGATTGGGAATCACCTAGGTCGGTTCCCGCCTTAAGATCTTTTATAGGATTGGCCTCCTATTATCACAAGTTCATCAAGAGTTTTGCAAAGATAGCCACACCTTTGACAAACCTTTTGAAGAAGTCATCCGGGACTTTTGAATGGGAGGAGGCATGCAATGAGGCCTTTGAAACCTTGAAAGACATTTTGGTTGAAAACCCCTGTGTTGAAGTTGCCCGATTTTGACAAGGATTTTGAGATCCATTTCGATGCGTCCAACTTTGCCATAGGAGGAGTCCTAGTGCAAGATGGAAGGCCGGTGGCTTTTGAAAGCAAGAAGTTGAATGAGACGAAGCAAAGGTGGCCAACCCATGAGAAGGAAATGTGGGCCATGATACATCGTCTCAAGACTTGGGGCCATTACATAAGCTCCAAAAAGGTGGTGGTGTGGACCGACAATATGACCTTGAAATATTTTGCCACCCAACCAAAATTGTCATCAAAACAAGTGAGATGGCAAGACACATTGGCCTTGTTCAATGTGGACATTTGGCACAAGCCCGAGAAGGAAAATGTGGTGCATGATGCCTTGAGTCGAAAACACCAACTTAAAGTGGTGTATGTGGGGGAAACAAAGTTCCAAAAGGAATTTCGACTTGGGAACCATCGTGATGAGTTTGCCAAAGAAAGGAAGCAAAACATTCAAAAGGGAATCAAGTCCCACTTCCACTTGTGAAATGGACTATTGTGGTATAAGCAAAATCGACTCTATGTTCCAAAAGGGAGGTTAAGGGATGTGCTTTTGAAGGAATGTCATGATGGGCCCCTTGCGGGCCATGGTGGTGCAAAACCCACCACCACATTCCTCAAGAAGTCCTACTATTGGCCCAACTTGAAAAAGGATGCAGAAGAATACGTGAAGACTTGCTTGACTTGCCAACAAAATTGAGTATTCAATAAGAAGCAAGCCGGGTTGTTGCGACCATTACCCATTCCAGAAGGGCCGTGGGAAAGTGTGTCGATGGATTTCATGGTAAGCTTGCCCCCATCAAGGGGTTTCAATGCCATCATGGTGGTGGTGGATCGATTTAACAAGATGGCACACTTCATTCCCACCAAGGAAAGTGCCACGGCCCAAGAGACGGGAAGGTTGTTATTCACCCACGTGTTCAAGCATCATGGCCTCCCAAAGGACATTGTGTCGGATCGAGACCCGAAGTTCACAAGCAAGTTTTGGAGAGCCTTGTGGAAGCGCATGGGGTCGAAGTTCAAGATGAGCACCTCATTCCGACCCCAAATGGATGGACAAATCGAGAGGGTGAACTTGGTGATCCAACAATTCCTAAGGAATTATGTGGTGACGAGTCAACAAGATTGGGTGGACCATTTGGAGTTGGCCGAGTTTTGTTACAACAATTTAGAGCATTCGGCAACGGGAGCCACCCCCTATCAAATGGTGATGGGCAAGTCACCAATTGTGCCCACAACTTGGGTTGGGCAACCTCCAAGTGATGCGAGTGAGGAAGTGCCCATGGTCACACAATTTGATGAAGAGAGGCGGCGCTTGTGGGAAATGGCCAAGGCCAATCTTGAGAAGGCGCATAAAAGGTACAAGGACTTTGTGGACAAGTCTCGATGAAAAATGAACTTTGAAGAAGGGGATGAAATGTGGTTGAACATCAAGAATTTTCGGTTGCTAGAAGGTTTGAGCCACAAGTTCTTTAGCCCATATGTGGGTCCATTCAAAGTGTTGGAAAAGAAATTTTTCGACACTTACAAGTTAGAACTACCGAAAAATCTTAAGATTCATCCCGTATTTCATGTTTCGCTTTTGAAGTCGGTCGCCCGTGATGCCTCAAGGCCTAATTGAAAGCACAACTCAAGGCCCCTTTCGGACTTGGTTCATAATGAACCAGAATTTGAAGTGGAGGCCGTGCTCAAGTCAAAGGAACTAAGGGGGCGAGAGCAGGAGTATTTGGTCAAATGGAAAGGATACCATCCAATAGAGGCATCTTGGGTGAATGAATCCGACATGGAACATGCCCAAGAAGCCATAGAAGAATTCCACAATAGACCGACAAAGAAGCAAAGGAAACATAGAGCGTGATGAAGACATCACCTTTCTTTTAGTGGGGCGGAAATTTACACAAATGTACCACATCAAGTTGCAAGTGAAATAAAGGCTAAGTTTTAAAACTTCCTAGAAATTGCATCACAAACATAATGAGTATGATAAAAAGGGGGGTTGTCAAGTGGCATGAACAAATGGAATTCTCTTATGTAAACCCAAATCAAAATCAGACTCCCACCTTGGGGCTAAGAGAAATCTTGGTCCCAAAAGAGGAGGCAAGCAAGGTGAGCTTGTGGGGACGTGCACATGCCCAAAGTGCATCCCAAAGGGTTGGTTGGTAGTGGCGGCCAACGCGGGAAGTCATGACCCTTTTCGCATACTATAATCGCGTAGCTTGGGACTTAGGCTTTGGCAAAACTTAAACATCGTTTTTCGTACTTTAATAGGCACACCTTTAGTTAGGCTTGATTGTTGTGATCAAGGCGCAAGGGTGGGAAAGGAGTCATGTTAAGTAGTTTAGGTCAAGATTAGGCTTGACTTGAGTTCCTCATGAGGGGAAGGATGGAAATTGCCTCCCAAATGAGGGCTTCGTCAATTAGGTTAGTTTAGGTCTTTTGACGAAGCAATGGTTAAGGTTTTTTTTTAGATACCCTTAGACTTGCCAATAAAGTGTTGGAAACTTGGGGACGCCTAAATTAACTTGAGGCAAGGTCCTATCGCAAAAGTCGACATTTGATGGCTAAGGATCCAAAAGAAAGTAATTACAATTGTTGAAAGAAATTCTTAGTGTTAATGAAGACATTAACCTCTTCTTCTAGTGGGGGAGAGTATCGCAACCCTAGTTTTGGGCTTGCGACCAAGGCAAAGGGGTTACAAGGTTGCAAGTTAAGAGGAAGCTCGAAAGTCAAGGCAAGAGGAAGCCTGGGAGTCAAGGCAAGAGGAAGCCCGGGAGTCAAGGCAAGAAGGAGCCTGGGAGTCACATCACATACTCCCAAGAGTGTAAGAATCCAACTCTTGGGGAGTTTCCACAGCTTGTACTTGAAGTTTGACAAGCTTTTGAAGGCACTAACGAGCTATATGCCCTGGGTTGCCATAGTAAAGACATAGATTGTTTGTCCTTCGGCGAAGTTTCTCGACTTTTGTCAAAGATTTAAACTTAGTTGTGTCGATCTGCATCAGAGCAGGTCCAAAAGAGGCAGGTCGGGCAACTAGTGTTGTTTGAGGAACTGAGGGGAGCGTAGTAGGCCAACTGTTCCAAAGCTGGGCGTTGGAGGTGACTTTCTTTTCCTGGCGACGTTCGAACAAACGATTATCGCACCGAATTGCCTGGGTGATAGCTTCACTGAAGGAAGAAAGGTCTGCGAGTGTCAACAAAAGATCTTTAACATCATCATGAAGCCCATAGCAAAACTGATAAATCAATGCAACTTCTCCCCAATTGACGTCGCAGGCAAGCTACCTGAATTTTGAAGCATAGACGATGGCCGAACGTGTCCTTTACTAGAGGCGACGTAGCTTGTTGGCTGAAGTCATGGCCTTGTCACTGTCCCCAAACACTGCTTCAAATTTCGCCATAAAGGCGTTGAAATCTTGTAGGAGAGGGGATGATGTTTCTAGGATGGGAGCAAACCATGCTGCAGTTGTCCCAGTGAGTAGGGTTCCAATGAATCCTACACGAGTGGTGTCATCAAAATAACGACAGGGGTGTAGTTGCATGATTAGGCGTACCTAGCTAACAAAGCTTCGAAATTTGAGGCGTGTTCCATCAAACTTTTTTGGCAGACTGATCTTAGGTTCTGGGGCGACCATTGCAAGAGCAGGAAGTATTGGGGCAGGAGGTGGTGGCTGATTTTGTAGGCGGGTCACCGAGTCTCTAAGCACGGCATTTTCTTGTTGAAGGTGCTGAAGGGCGGCGAGGATTTGAGTGAGATCGATGTTTGATTCTGAGTTGT
>Ga0116229_10003681_pt1 | contig 25226 bp, 16 predicted proteins | sample S1TSphgellanicum_3_FD_87313 | JGI IMG/M metagenome (GOLD analysis project Ga0116229, IMG submission 87313) | Host-associated microbial communities from peat moss isolated from Minnesota, USA - S1T2_Fc - Sphagnum magellanicum MG | ecosystem: Host-associated > Plants > Peat moss > Unclassified... | reverse complement strand
TACCTACCTACCTACTTACCTACCTCCTATTTCCAACCTACCATCCTACATCCTTATTTGCTAACCTACTTACTTACATACCTACCAGAGTCCTGCAATGGGTACCCATACCCATGGGTACCCAATACCCACCCATACCCATGGGTAAATGGGTGGGTAATGGGTATGGGCTTGGACGTATGGGTGGGTAATGGGTGGGTATGAGGGACCCGAGCTTTACAACGACTGAGTTAGCAGATTATATGTCCGAGAACAACTTCTCGGACGCCGACAACACCCTGACCAAGAAGCGCATTCGACTGAAACCCCGAACGATAAACAACCTCATGTTCCTGCGCTCTAATCATGACATTTGTATGTAATTGTTTACAATAAATCATTGGCACATCCCTCCTTTTAAAAACACTTCAAAGTACTCTTAAGTAGCTTTATTTTGGTGATGGACTTATGGGTATGAGTTGGGTGGGTAATGGGTATGGACAAGGTGCCATGGGTGGGTACAGTTGACCCACGCACAGCTGTGGGTCGGGTATGGGTACAATTGTCAAGCCCAATGCAGGACTTTGATACCTACCTACCTCCTACTTCCCACCTACCATCCGACATCCTTACCTACCTCCTATTTCTAACCTACCATTTAAAACCCCTACCTACCAACCTCCTATTTTCCACCTACCATCGGACAATCTTACTTACCTACCTCCACTAGTATAAATCCACCAAAATGTAACCATTACATTTGTGACTATATGCAACTTGTAGTCATTTGCAAAAAAATTTGAAAGTATTTACAACTAGGGTAGCCAAGCCAATCATCGAACATTTAAACAAAGAAACGAAAAAAACACCCAGATGAAGGCTTGGTTCATCCTACTCTCCAAAGAAATCTTGTTCCTCTCCTATAGGTGCATCCACAACTATTTAGATTACATCAAATGCTATAGAACTTATAAAGATATGCCCCTTCAAAATAGAGGTCCTCTAAAAACTAGAAAGAAATCCAAAACAAACACATGGGACCTTGATAAGCAAACACATGGCAACTTGTCATCAAACATCAAATTTCTAACAAATGGTCAACATGTCACTTGTGTCCAAACTAGATGGATGCCAAAATTGAATTACTTTTCATACAAAAATGTTCATCAAACATAAAAGGCCATGATCAAAAGTTTCCAAAGTTGTCATGATCAATGGTGATGGGCAAACTACTATTCTTTTAACCATGATGTCTTAAAATACATTTGGCACTGCCACATTAAGGTTTAGGTGATATTCCCTCTCATTTGTCTCTCATCCCATTGCACTTTGCAACAAGAAGTATCTTAGTGCACATTGCATCATGCATCTCTCATCCCAATGCACTTTGCAACAAGAAGTCTCCCAATGCACATTGCATCCTACATCTCTCATCCCAGTGCGTTTTGCAATAAGAAATCTCCCAATGCACATTGCAACAGGAAGCCGTTACGTCTCTTTGGTCATTGGTCGTAGCTATTCAGTAAATCGTTAAGTCTCTTTGGTCATTAGTCATAGTTGTTCAACAAGTCGCTAAAACTCTTTGGTCATAATTGTTCCATGGTTGTAGGTGATGGCAACCTCAGTTTGCTACATGGTCATTGGGATGAAATGAGCTTTACACACAATGGACTTCAAAACCCTTTGTTGGCATGATTGTTTTATGTCATTTTTTCATACTCTGAACTAACCAAAATGTTTGTTGTCTATGTGTAAGGTGTGAAGGAAGTGAATCAATTATGTCCCATTCCTAGGTCTTACCTCTTTTATCTTATTGGTTGATTTCGTTGAGAAGATCTAGGTCCCGCCTCTTCTTTCTTACTAGTCAATTTTATTGAAAGGATTTAGGTCCCACCTCTTCTCTTTTTAGTTGATTCCATTGAGAGGGTTGAAAGGCTCTAGGTCCCACCTCTTCTCTTGTTGGTCGATTTTGTTGAGAGGATCTGGGTCTCACCTCTTATCTCTTGTTGGTCAATTCGATTGAAAGGATATGGGTCCCGCCTCTTCTCTTGTTGGTCGATTTTGTTGAGAGGATCTGGGTCATGTCATTTCTGTTTTGTTAGTCGATTTCGTTGAGAAGATTTAAGTCCCACCTCTTCTCTTGCCAGTCGATTTCTTTGAAAGGATCTTGGTCCTACCTCTTTTCTCTTGTTGGTCAATCCCATGGAAAGTATTTGGGTCTCACCTCTTCTTTTTTACTAGTCAATTTTGCCAAAAATATCCTTGGTTATTGTCTCTCCCTAATTTCATTGACAACTTCTTGGGTCCCCTCTATGATTTTGTGAATCCTTTTCTCTGGTAGAATCTATCTTCAGCTAAAAGGCTCCTCTCTTTCTCTCTCTGCTCAATTCCATCTCCAATTCCAATAACTCATTTTTAATTTTCTCTTTTCAATTTTGCTTAGACCACCTCTTAGGCTCCCTTCTATCTCTGGTTGATTTTGTTTCCAACTCCTCTATTGTTCTCTCTTTCTTTCACATCAATTTGCTTCCTCTTTCTTTTTGCTCGATTCCTCCTAAACCTCAAGTTATTTCCTTTCTCTTTGTTTGATTCCTTTCGATTCCTCCTAGACCTTGATTTGCTTCCTCTTTCTCTCTTTCTCTCTGCCTAATTTCTCTTGCACCTCAAGTTGTTTCCTCTCTTTCTGCCAAATTCCTCTTGATTCCTCTTAAACCTCAATTTGCTTCCTTTTTTTCTCTCTATTTGATTCCTCTTGGATCTCAAGCCCCCCTTTCCAAGTTGGAGAAGTTCATGAACCTCCAACCCTTCTTTTTGACTTGGAAAGCTTCTTAGACCTCCAACCCCCTCTTTGGATTTTGATTGTCTTGTTGTAGCTTCCCCTCCTCTCCTCCCCTCCCCCACATTTTGTTGTTGGTTAGTCAGTGGAAGCTTGTTGCAACCATGTTAAAACATGGCCTTTTGCAAGCATCCTTGCCCTTGCCCTTATTCTAGCTTCTGATTATGCAAGTGTTGAAATGCCCAAATTTACACCCCTATACCCTAATGGATGGGCTCTATAACCAACTTGGAAATTTTTGTGAAATTTGTCCCCTACTTCATTAATTGCCACTATAGACCAAGCTTGGTTGAAAGCTACTTTGCATCGTTTCTCAATTAGCCTTTCAGTTGCTCTAATTATAGCAGTATGTGAATTTTTTTCACATTTTCGCTTTGTTTCCTCCCTTTCTTTTCTCCTTTGTTACTCTAATTATTTATGCTACTTCTCTATCCATAGTTTTTTTACGTAGAATTTGTAGATATTCGTCAGAGGTAACAATGTGGGATTGAATGTAATCAATTAATGGTTCTTTTTCGCATGTCTTCCTTGCAGGCAGATGTGGTAGAGATAGTAAATTCTTCAAGAAAAATGGAATTCGACTTCTTGCAAAATGTAGCAATTGCCCTTCAAACACATCTATAGGTTCACCTAAATTAGCTATGCAATCCATATCAACTTTTGTTCATGTATCTCCTAAGATAATAGGACTTCTAAGCTCTTCCACATAGTACCTTGGTGGATGTCCCTATACATCATCATCAGATCTTATTATAATAGGTTCCTCTACAATGCCTATGTTGATCAATTCTACAACTACTCCATGTTCACCCCAATCTTGATTATCATTTAGACCCTCATCAAAGTTTTCTGCATTTTCTTCATTTAATGCAATGATGTTGTCTTCTGCAGTGTACAGTTCACTAGGCTTAGTCCTACCATCCATAGCCTTTGGATTAAAAGGCTAGATCCATGTAACCTTGAACCCATTATTGATGTTTCTTTTGGACAAAGTTACATCTAATGTTTTATCTACCCAGTTTGCAAAAACAATCTTGTTTGGGTCCTTGTAATTGTTGTTGACCATGCTATTATCTTTTTATTTATTAAAAGTTGTTTTGAAGGGCTTGAAACAACTCACATATAGAGGTTCTAAAACATGGGAGGTGTGTGAAGGTAGGATAATCATATATAGCCCAAACCATTAAACTTGTTCTATTACTTTTAGGCTTACATGTGAACCATTCCCATCTAGAATTAATAGATGATGGTTGCTTGGAGAGATTCCACCTAAAACTGACCTTTTGAAAAATGACAAAAATTCCTTGAACAAAAAACTTGTCATCCATGCTTTGGTTTGGACTACCATACATGTTCCATCTTTGCAGTGCTTAATGTAATCTTCTTTGATCCTTTCACATCAAAATATGTAGAATCTTGGTATCAATCCCTCTGCTACATTCATTGCACAATTGATGGTTAGCCATTCTTTAGATTTTGGGATGGTGCTACATACTTGATGAGAACCCCTTTTTGCTAGAACTCTGACTTTTGATTGCCTCCATGATTGAATTCTAGTTTTCCAAATGTGATTTGGACTACACTGATGCTGGGTGTACAACGATGTCAGGTTCTAATATAACAAGTTGCAAGAATTTGTGGTGAGGCCTTGGGTTCTATTGATCTCCAATCCTTTTGCAAGATGAATGTTCAATTTTGGATGCCTGCGCTTAAACCAATACCACTAGGAATCCCCAAGCATCCCATTTTGAAATGTGGTGGGGTGAATTTGAATAACTTCTACCACTTTCCATTTGAGTTATTGTAGTGTTATGGACAACCCACATTGTTGCATACTCAAAACCTGTGCAACAACAACTTCAACTTCTTCTTTAGTTAGTACACTCGATGGTCCAATTATCCTACTTATGGTCTTTCCATTTAGGTGGTCAAAAAATGAAGTTACAAATATGCCCCAAAACTTGCTAGTCCCCATAAAGAAGTAATGCCACATTCAACTACATCCATGGCTGTTTATTCATTTGACCATTTGCCTCTTGGATTTATAGCAAGCACCCTATTTGTTATTACCGGCCTTTGTGTTGTCATGTTTGATCTAGCTTGAGGAAGGACATCCTCCTTGTCACTGCCTATTAGTCCACCATTACATTTTGTCTCTTATGATGGACATTGAGCATCATGATGCTTCTAGTTTTCCTAGACCCAACCTCCAAAAGCTTCATGGGGTGTGTTCAGGCCCCACAAGTGGTATTCCCCTATCTTTCTTATGTTTAGACCAAGAAAACAAGTGTGATAGGTTAAGGAATTTGTTCAATGCATGTTCATATGTGAAAACACTTGTGTTGATGAGATCAAAAATGTTTGCAAAATCATTCTAATCTAAATTATGTTGTTATTGTGTAGGCTATTGGAATGTATCTAATTATACGTTATGTTTGAGCTTTAGGAATTTTGCACTATCGCATTGTTGTTACAATCTTTCCCACTGTAGGAACAATAGATTTAACTATCCAACGAAAATCGATAAACTTGCTAAAACTTTCCTTATAAATCTTGTCAATACATGCAATTGTGCTCTCATTTTAGTGATTATCTATCTTAGGTAGCCATGTGTTATTTTCTTTCACTTTGATCTGCAAGATTAGGTATTTTTTCAATTTGCTTTGTAGCTTTTCAGTTTCCTCCTTCCCTTTGCTATGCAAATCTATGCTCTCCTCTTTCACTCTACTAAGCAATTCATTTTTGACTAATATGCTTTCCTTAGGCACTTTTGATCTAAGCACTATTGCACTAAGACAAAGTAACTCTAAAAATGCTCGGAATTCATCCTCAACATGGCTTGGTAGTCTAAACATGTTATTTGCAAATGAGCTAGGTTAAGTTGATGTCTTATAATTCATTCTAATTGTGTTGTGTTATTTTGGCAGGAAAGCAAACTAAGAGTTTTTTAGATCCTTAGATTATTCACAAACTTTGTAATAATGTGATCATTTTAATGTGCTGCTAAAATCCTTAACTATGTTGTACCCCTTTCAATGTTAAAGTTTTGTACTCATCACCAAACATTAAAAAGCACATAATGAAGTTATTTGTTTGTAGATCTACCTTAAATCCCAACTTACACCAAACACTTTTAGTCCCAAGTTAAATTGCATTTTGTACATTTGCACAAATATGTGTGATATTTTGTGGTTTTATTGAGCCCATGGCCAAACATTACCTTCACATGTAGAACATAAAAATTTATAAGTCTACTTCCTTAAACCCCCTTCACTAAACAATTATGTTCGAGAGTGTAATCAATTACTATATAAATGTACACATAAACGTGTGTTACACTAATGTTTAATCCTTTATCACTAAACACCTTGCACTAAATAAATGAACATATTTTTTATATATAAATTATTTGACATTCCCATGACCAAACATAAACCCAAGGTCATTGGTTAAACCATAAGAAATGCCAAACACAACTTTATATCACCAGGCGTTCGGTGATAGGGCAATATAAAAATAGCCATGGGATGGTCCTCATTTGTTGACCCCCCCAAGTTGTGTACTTTTTGGGTGTTTGGCCATGGGTGGTGTTTAGTCACATGGCAAGCTACCCTATAAGACCAAATTTCAACTATTTTGGTCATTGTTGCAACTATGTTACAATTATTGATAACTTTATCATATGGGCTAAATGGTTTTTAATTTTATTTTCATCCATGAATAAATTAGTATGTCCCATTAGTCACAATAATCATCAAGTTAGTCACACCCTTGTTGTGCATTACCATAGATCAACGCCCACACCTATCATTGTCCACACACATAAACAAAATACAACATGATACCCAAAATGGCACATCAACCCAAATCAAAGGAACTCACATGCAAACAACAAAATGCAATAATCCAAGTCTAGAACATAGAAAAATATAAAACCACATGAGATGTGCAAAATGAAAATTGTGAAAACACATTAAAATTGCAAAGTATAAAAATAGTGTTCTAAAATCTTAAATCACCAAAAAGTGATTTGAGATCACACAACAAGGGATTATATCCCAAATGCAAAAAACTTGAACCTATTCACACTAGAACTAGTCCACAACAATTAACTACTAAACTAAATTACCCTAATTAATTAAGAGTAGGCCTAATTAAACTAGACCTAATCCTACAACTAAATAATAACACCTAACACCCCTAGAGGTATTCTATGATCACTTAAGCATATATTTTAATTACGTATGTATTAAAATTATATTTAAAATATATTACCCATACAGTAAAAAAATCATATAATAATTATGTATATATATGTATAATGTTCACATATTGGATTTAGGAAATTCATATTTGAAATCTGAAAATTGTTATTTGAGACTAGCTAGCTAATAACTAAACTTGACAATTTTATATGAACCTAGACCCGGCTTCAAATCCAAGTTTCCATGGACCCAAACCTAGCCAAGAATTGACATGGATGAAGTCAAAAATTAAATTCAACAAATCTTAAGGGATTTTTACAAGGTTTGGGTCATAAAGTTAAGTAGAGATAATGTGCTAGATCTAGATAATGTTTAAAGTTTCTTAGGTCCTATATTTAAGTTTTAAGGTTGTAGGGTCATAAAATTTAGCCCTAAATTTATATATATATATAAAGGCATCTCCATTAGCATCTCCAAAATTTATAATTATTTAGAAATATCAAAATGATAAAAAAATTATTACATTTGCATCAATGAATATCCATTGCTGAGTAAAGGCATTTTGGTTTTCTTATATATTTAAAACAATTGGGGACATTTTATTCACCTAATGATAATTTTCAAACATGTCAAACGACTAATAAAAATTAGGGTGTTCATGTCAACATCTTAACAAATTTGGACCGTCAATTTAAATCAATCAATGCTCCAATTTATTCCTAAACAAGGTTGAAGGTGGACCATATATCCATTTGTGTGCATGTCAACATTACATATATTGCCTTCAAGAACTTTACATCCATAACCATTATGCACTTTACATCCTTCACCTTTTTATATTTTACATCAATAATTTTCTATTTCAAAATATTTTCATCAAAAACTTTCAATTTAGGTGGTTGAATTGGAATGATGCAATCCATTCAATTTTTATTTTAAAATTCATAGTCATTTTTAAATTTACAGCTCACTTGAATAAAAATATCCATTTTTAATATTGATTCACATTGTTGAACATCCACCCTTGTTTGAACACATATTGACCATCGTACATATAACTAAATATGAAGAATTAAAGATTATCTTATTAAGAAAATCATAACAATTAAATGTTTGAAATCACTAGCAAAATAAGAGGGAACTCATGCCAACATCGTAATAGATATGGAATATTGATTGAAGAAACAAATATCATATTTATTGTGAAGGAAACTTAAATGTGGACTATCCATTGAATCAAATTTGAACATCCATTTTTATAAATCTTGGCATTCCATCCATTATTATCATCAATGTACATCTATAATTTTCATTCAAATGCATTTCATTTACTTTAAATTCTGGCCATGTCAAATCATGACACATGTTAAACTTTAGATCTATGATTGTTGTCTATATGTTTTGATGTTTTCTCCATCATTGGTTTTGCTAAAGTTTGAAGTCATCCAAATCATTAATTTCATTGCGTATGTTTCATGCAAACTTAAGGCAATTCCTCTTTTGCTTGTGATGCAATGTTGTCATTTTTTAAAATTTAAAACACTCTATTAGATTTGTGTTTTGTTGTTTATTGTATTGTTGTTTGTTGCCTTAACTTTGACTTTATTCAACTATCTGTTGTTTCATGTTTAAAGGATGTGCACCTTTCCTTTTTTATTGTTGCAATTGAGCTTGATCCCATTAATTTTGTTGTTTTTCTTTATTTCCACTTCCTAAAGTAGTGTATTTTGCTTGGAGCTTGCATACTCACATTTGTCATCTTTTTTGTTTTTATGTATTTATAACATGTCTTGTTTTATTTGTAGGTCATTTGGTTTACGAAAAATCTTATTATTGGAAAGAAAAAACCTTGGTTGTGTTAATCAAGTTAGAGCTTACCATAATTATTAAATTGTCTAGTGGTCTATTTTAGTAGTAAAGGCATGACTTTTTTGCTTTCTAGATAACCCCTTCTCTTTCACAAAATAAAAAAATTTGTTTTTTGTTTTCACATTGAACACCTTTGTTTAAGATTTTTGAGAATTTTTTTTTTTCAAAATTCAATTTCAAGTTTTGACATTTTTCAATTTTTTTGTAGGTTTTGAAGATAAATGAGTAATTTAAATTGGGAGGCAATGAAGTTTAGTGTTGTCAATCCTTCAAATTTATTTTAAATTTGTCTTTTTACCACTAATAAAAAATGATTTTTGGCTCCATCCTTTTGCTTTTGTTGCAATGTCTAATCATTTTTATAAAAAATTGGTTTTGAAATATATTTCTAGAAAATAATAATTGATATTATTTGTTGAAATGTTCTTCTTCCACCTTTTTTTTTCTATGTTTGTAGTTGAATGGATTTTTTTCATTTTTTGTTATTACGAATATATTAATTTAATATTTTTGAATTATTTGAATTGATGTTGGTAGTTGTTTTTATATTGATGTTTCTCATATGAATATATTGTTAGGTTTATCAAAATTTTATTTATGTTTTTTTTAATTGAATTTTTTCTTCTTAGATTTTAAATATGTATATAATCTTAATGCTTGGTGAAGCTTTCATGCAAGGGCATTATTAGAATAAGAGCTTTGTTTACACCTTTATTTTAATAATGCCCTTGCTTGAAGCCTTTACTTTACACTTTAAATGATCATGTTATGCATGGACGCACATATATATATTATGTTTGAAATCATAACAAGAAGATCATTGTTGACAAGGGTTCTTGATAATTGCAAATCTCGATGATAAAACATCAAAACATTGTTCAATGTATTTCCAAGTGCGAGCTTTTACATTTTAACAAAATGTTGTTTCTTGTCATTTTGAGGTTCATGTATAGTTTGAACAAATAAACCCATATTGGATAGATACCATTTGCTAACAAATTTTATTGTAAATATACGTGGAACCATTTTTCGTGAAGTTCAAATCATTAGTTTCAACCCCCCATAAAACAACAACTAAAATAGATTTATCAAGCATGTTAATGTTGACATTGTTACCTATAAGCAACCCAAAGAAAATGCCAAACTTAGGACTTGTTTCTTATAGCTTCAAATGTGATGTTATTGCTTTTGATTTTGTTTTTGAATTACCCTTGCCATGCAATGTGGTTATTCTTCCATCTCTAATGCATGCAATCAAATGATGTTAACATCCCCAAAAGACCCTTATTTTTCAACAATTTGTAGTTGTTTTGTGAAGGTCTACCCTTGTTGCTCGCCACAAGTATGTGGACTTAAAATAAGCCTAGATCATTAAATCACAAATCATTTCATTGCCTCCATTATGGTGTTTATCTTAATTTGCAATATTCATTAATAAGATTTTGTAATGATGCCATATGCAAACATCATCATAACCACAATGCATTTTTTATGAGAAGACAACCCTAACTTACCTACTTCATCTCTTTTTAATGAAAAATGAATCATATGCACAAACCAAATGCATAACTCTTACTAACAAATCTCTCGTCATTCAAAAACACTACTTCAAACACACCTCATTACAAGATGGTGAATTTACTTGGATAATTCCTAAATAGTTTGTCATTGCCAATGTCCCTATCTCTTTGAATGTTGGTAGATTGTCCATGCTTGGATCCACCACATTGCTTGGGTGCTTGTGAGTTGAACATTTTGTCTAATTGCTTTATGAAAATCTTGAATATTGTTTTGTTCCAATATTGTCCAAATTCATGGGCGATTTTGGCATTCAAATAATCTCTATAATCTTCCATCTTCAAACAAATAGAAGCTCAAATGTTGCATTCTATTTGGAACAAGACCTATAACAAAAGCTTGTGTTTGCACATTTTCTTATGTTCACCTAAAAATGTAATATTAATGTGTGTTTGCACATTGCTATGCATAAAAGTTCAAGTGTTTGTGTATTGTTGTGTGTTTGTAGAAACTCTTATTTTTTAATGGGATGGTGGGTTAAAGGAGAGGACATGAAATATGAGGTCATTTTGTAACATTTACATTGGGGCACATTACTCACTATAATAATATTCCAACACAAGACCTTCCAAGTGGCACTTCAAATGGTCTAGAAAGAGTGGTTGTAAAACGAGATCATTGGACATGCCTTTAATTCTTCTCATGTAACAATAATCCCTTTGAGAGATCACAATAGTGCAAAGCTTATGAAAAGCCAGAGAGGGTTTTGAGAGAGGGAGAAAAAATTGTGCAATAGTGTTCTAGTTTTGCTCTATGTTGTAATACTAATGGCAAGTGAACAATGTGAAAAAAGAACAATAGTTGACACAATTTGTTGGGTTGTAGGAAAGTTTGTAACAAAATATTGCAACGCATTCAGAATTGTAGTGGAAAGAAAAAATTACACTATGCATGTGCTTGGTCTTTCTTTATATGAATGAGGATTTCGTCTTGTAAATTTTCATAGAAATGTTTCGTGTATATTTATGGCCATAATGTTTGTAGACCGAAGTTTTGAAGTTTCTGACTCTTTTGCAAAATCTTGTTTTTGAATTTTTGAATACATAATTTTTCCCACCTCATAACTTGTGACCTACTAACCATCCTTAGTGGATCAAAGCACTTTTATTGGTTTGGTTAGCTTTTGTCACGAAGAAAGTCAAAAAGTGCATTATAGGTGTGAACACGTGTATATGAAATGGCCAATCATTGAACAATCATATGTTTTATAAGGTTTCTTTTTGAGCAAATGATTAGTTTAATGTGTTTTTATGTTGCTTGGGTTAGGTATTACTTTAGTTGGATAATCCAAAGAATAAAAGTCTATAAGTTTTTGGACCCTTAATCTTTCCACATTAGTTTTCAAAAGTGTATAGGTTATTTTGAACCCAATAAAGTAATGACCATGGCACCCAAGGCTATGGAAAAGTCAAGGTTCAGCAATTATTTAATATGAGATTTGTCTTTTTGTGACAATTTTTTTTTCCCTTTCGATCCCCTTAGTTTTGTTTGGTTGCCTTTGTAGCTTTTTAATTGCCATGTAGAAGTAGTCAATTTTTAAAAAGTGAACACTATTTCATTAGTAGAGATTACCCAAAATGTAACCACTTTATTCATGACTACATGTAACTATTAGTCATTTACAATACCTTTGGACACTTTTGTAACTATTTCTTGCGTTGGTCAGATTTGTTACTACACTTCAACTAGTTTGCAATTATTGTGGTTTTTCAACCTTCCATGTGAAACAACATTTAGTTTGATTTTCATTCAACAAAAACAATTTATGTCCCATTAGTTGCAAATGTGACTAATTTAATCATAGCCCTCTGAGTACACACATGTGTATTTAAAAAAATATAGTTGGTTATATTAAGACTTACAAATGTATATTTCGAATATACATGAACAACCATATTACATGTGTATTCAAGGATTATTATTAGCATTAAATGGCCTCAATATTATGCATACATGTGTATATTTTGAGTATATTAAAGTTCTATGTAAAATATTTACTAAATATATTGTGGCCATGTTACAACTTTATCCAAACTATCTTACTATACTTCTTGAAATTATTACAAATGACATTTATTATTATTATAATATCCATTTCTATTAATTACATGTATATATAATTTTATATTAAAATTAAGAAATAATACTTAAATAATTACTCATGAAATCTAATAAATTATTATATAATTATTGAAATTATTTTCAAAGGACTAATGTAGTTATTAAAAATTAAAATTTTATTTATTAAAAAAATCTATTATAATAGTTCATAATAGCTATAACTAGTGACATAACAATAAATATAATAATAATAAAATAGCTAACCTAAGCTAACTACAAGTTACATTATTACTATTATCAATAATCAAATTTTAAATAATACTACATTATAATGATTACTCAAATACTTAATGTATAGTTTTAAAATTTACTACCTAAAACTACAATTAATAGTCAGTTAGGAAATTTAGTAAAAATTATATACATGAAAATTTTATTTTCAGCAGAAAAAATTGAAATATTTTTAAATATATATTAAAACATTATTATAATAGTTCATAAATAACCAAAGCAAGTGAAATAATAATATGAATAATAAAAATGAAATTGCTAACCTTGGCTATCACCTAGGTACAATAATAATTCAATTGATGTTATTATGATTTTTAAATATTTATTTATATATGTAATATTGGCTATAAAAAAGAAAAAATAATGGGAATAAATATAATAAAATAGTGAACCTAGCCTAGTCTTAGCTTAAGCTACCTATTAATTATATTATTAGAGTTCCAAAAATTAGTCTTAATATTTATAATTAGTAATTATTCAATATTTCAGTTATTAAATTGATTATTTATAATTTTGAATTAATAATTTATTAATAATTAGTTAATTATCTCAATATTAGGTGATTACTAGTTAATTAAATTAGTGAATGGATGAATCTAGTTAATATTTATCAAATTAAATTATTATTAAAATAATGTATTGATTAATATATATTTAAAAATATTATGTAATTCAAAATTATTGATGATTATTACTATTAATTGGGTTTTTAGTTTATCTTTTATTTGATTAATTAACATGTTTATTAATTCAACTTACACACCTAAATATTTTTTAAAAATTGAAATTCAATTAATATGACATGTGGCAAATATCTATTGCACCATGCGTGACAATTAAAAACCATCCAAAAAAAAACTAGATGTCCTAGATTATTTTAAAAGTATAATCAAAATATCTAAAATTACTAAAAGTTGGGACATGTGGCAACAAATCATTTGCTTTGATTATTCACCAAAATAATCATTCCTAATCACAAGCAACAATATGTATATGACAAATCAAAATATGAAGGTGTATTTCATTGATTTTGTTTTCATCCAAAATTCCTTATTGTTTGTGAATATTATCACATGTGATTTGTCCAACGTGACCACCCATTAATTCCTCCTACCAACCTTCAGCCCTTCGTGCAAATGTGGGGCCCCAACCCAAAACTTTCCTAATCCCGTTAAATAATGCACATGTAGGACCTTCCCCCCTCCACTATATTAGTCCTTTTAGTTACTCATGATCAAACTTTGCAACTTGCCCCCATTTCCCCAACACGTTTGCAACTTCCATTTAGAGCCTTTTGCCCCACCTATGGGAGTCAATTTACCTTCCAATGGTTATCCTGTCACCATCATTCATGTTAAACATCTAATTCTTCTAATCCAAACCTATATGACCATCTCAGTTTAATACCCTCTTTTGCTCCTCTTGTTACCCCAATGGTGTCTTGTTTTGCCTCCTTGAGGTGGTAATTGGGCATAAGGAAATGCAAATTCAAGTTAAATGGTTTCTAATAGGTGATTGGGAAAACTTGCAAGAGGAATTTTTCTTATGAGCCCAAGTTTTAGTGGCAAGTTCAAGATTAATGCCTTTTCCCCAACATGATCCTTTAACTCATAAACACTTTCTCCACAATTTAGTTCTTGGGCATGTAAGGGAATATTTTCAAGTAGTTCATGTTCTAACACCATTTTTTTTACACTCATGTCCTTTGACACCACCTCAACTCATAGCATTCTATATCATGAATTAGATGGTTTATTCGTGCTTTTCTTGAAAGATTACAAACCAAACCAAAACTTCGAACTTTCATTTGATTCCTTCAAGCTAACATTCAAATGCATGTTGCATTTATTTGCAAGTGTTATTTCTAGGATGGTTTTTGAACACCTTCAAGGTTATTTTCACCCAAATGTTTTTGCAAGTGGATTCTCACAATTGTTTCAACTTTGTTTTCATATCGCACAAGGTCACAATTTATGTCAAATTGCATAGGTCCTTGGGGTGGCCCACCTTTTAGCCATGACCAAGCCTTTAGGTGGAGTTTGTCCCATCGTCATAGGGGAAATGTTATATTGATTCACAAGTCGCACTTTATGTTTCCAATTTTGTAATGCCTTTATAACACATTTCTCCCCACACTAATTCAGAATAGCAACCAAAGGTGGATGCAAAAAAAAATCCATGACATTAAGTGCACTTGGACCTTCACCCTTATTAGATTGTTCTCTAGCTAGATGTGGCAAATGTTTTCGATTTGATGTCAAAATGGGTCATATTTTAAAAACTTTGTGAAATAAGTGGGGACATCATATAACTCATCCCTTTTGTTTTTACATTTTATGCATTTGAATATCCCTTGTTTTATAGTCACTATAATCGTGATGGCAATGTTATGGTCATCCATCTACCATGGGAACTCATTAAAGTGATATCATGGGAAGGGCATTATTTGGTTTAACTCATTTTAGGGCATTACATTCTATAGCTAACCATTTCCCCTTTTGTTTATTTCCATCCATTATAAATGACACTCACATCATAGGCCCCCCCCCCCCTTTCATCGTGTTGTTTACATATGAACATTTTAAAATTGAATTTAGTGTAATAGGTCTTCCTATCCAACCTCATAAATGTGTAACATTTCCCCTTTTAGCGTATTGTTTGATTTTGACACCCCATTTTAGTTTAACACCCCATTAGAAAAAATTAGAGTCTTAGGGGTTATGTTGGGCACTATGTCATTCACATCATCCTTTATCAAAGATGCCATCCTAGAGGATGTTTGGCATGTTGACCTTCTCCCTAAAATGAGCGATGTTTAAATAACTTTTGGAATTTTAATTCATTGCTTTGTGCAACGACTGTTAGATCTATTATGTTACACACCTCCCTCTTCCACCTTCATAAACTCCCTTAAGTTCAAATTGTAAGTCCAACTTCACACAAAACATGGTCTTGAACAAGGACATGAAATATGTAAAAAAATATTCAAATGAAAATTTATTCATAATATGAGAACTTAAAAAATGTAAACAAAAGTAAATACAGATAATAGTTACATGTCAAAGTTATATGTCATGTTCATGGTTTTTTTGTTTCAATTTTGTGAGGTAGGTGGACTAATGATCATCCACAAGAGGACTTAGCCAAATTTGGCTAGAGGTCAAAGACAAAAATGGATATGTTGAATATTGATTATGAATGAAATTTATTCATTGTGAATAGAAATAGATGTTCATGGAATGAAGTAACATCTTAAAAATGAACGAAATGATTATGAATGAAAAATTGACATTCATGGATGAACTTCATCCATAAATGTCAAACTAAGTTACATGAAATATTTTATTTATACTTTTATGTGTTCTATGCATGTGCAATTGCAAGTGACAACAAAGATGAATTGCCTTTGCTGGATGAATAGTTACAATAGTCTACATTTATTTTTCATGAAACATTTATCAAGATGTTACTAAGTTTCAATAAATTTCACATACCAACTTTCAAATTAGAAAAAAACACATTAAAAATTTGCATTTAAATGGGAAGGTGATATTTGAAACCTTAAACCATTCTCATACAATGGAAGTGATCAAGTTGCAAATATTTGAATTTCTTACAACATGCACTTGTGAGGCCAAGTTGAATCAAACCCATTAAATTGTTGATCTTAGGTTCAATAAATTTGTTATTATTCAATGAAACTTTCATTTACTTAGTTTTTTCAATAACTTACACCCATATCACGTTGATATCGATAGTATTGGTGGTATTGCTAAAATTTTGAATATCCAAACATCATCTTCCATTGTAAATGTAACCTTAATGGGAGTTCTACATATACAAATTGTAGGGTAAGCCAGCTGATGTATGTACATTCAAGCCATTTTTGGTGGTTGAATCCCAAAGGCATCCAATGTACTTAGTGTACAAAGAGAAATTGTAGTTAACCTCATGGCGCATCTAATGCATAAAAAATCACAAGAAATGGATAAAAAATGGAAAATATATGCTTCCCCAAAGTAGGGGGAGTCCATATCTCTAAAAAAATAATTTTGGGACACCTCACCCCCTTTAACCAAACATAAAGATCCTATTGGATAGACTCTACCTACCCCATGTGTTGGATGAATGGAAGAGTAGATGATAAAAAAATTAGATATTGATGTTCAATTCTAAACATGTGGCATAGATTTTGAACCAAATAGGGCATAAAGATCAATGGTTATGGGTGGTTGAGGGTCTCATTAACCCTAAACTTTCAAGTGTGCATGTGGTGGTTGGAACTATGGTTGCTCCTCCTCCTCTTGCTCTCATGAAAATTCCCATCACTTTCCTCTCTATCTCGAAAGGCAATCATGTTGCATTCCATGCTTGCACCAAGTGAATATCTTTAAGCTCTTCCAAGCTCTTTTGAACTCCTTTTCCTAATATTAGTGTCCATGTGTTCTTCCTCCTCTTCTTTCAACTTGTTGTTGCTCACCAAAGGTTGCTTTTCATCCTTTAAATTTGCTAATGTTGTTCCCCAAAAGCCTATGTGTTATTCCTCTTCTTTGGGACCTTGGTCTCATGTGGGAGTGTTCTTCCTCCTTCAATCTTGTTGCTATTGCTCCAAAGAGATTGGTATTCTTCCTCTTATTCGTCTTGGTGCTCCTCCTCCTTCAATCATGTTGATGCTACTCTAAAAAATTCCATCCTTTTTTTCTTGATCTTGGTTTTTTGTGGTGGTGCTCCTCTTCATGTTATTGCTCAAAAGAGTTTGGTCTTCCTCCTCTTCTTGTCTTAATGTTCATGTGATGGTGCTCCTCCTCCTTCAATCTTGCTAATGTTCCAAAAAGTTTCATCTTTTTCCTCTTGCTATTATTATTCCAAAAAGTCCATCCTCTTTTTCCTAGTGTTAGTCTTTTGTGGTAGTGCTCCTTCTTTAATCCTACACTTCTACTCCAAAGATCTCGATCTCCGTCCTGCTCTTCTTGGTCTTGGTGCCCATGAGGTTGTGTTCATCTTCCTTTAATCTCGCTACTATTATTCTAAAGCGTTGCAACCCTAGCCTTGGGCTCGTGACCAAGGCAAGGGCTTGCAAGGTTGCGGGCTAAGAGGGAAGCCCGGGAGTGAAGGAAAGTGTGAGGGAATGAACCCTCACACTCCCAAAGGAGCTTCCACTTTGGGAGTTGGAGTCCTAGTGGACTCCCGAATGTTCAGAGAGCGATTGAAAAGGCCAAAACCCAATGGCTTGAGGAGTTATTATACCATTGAAAAGTTATTAAAACGTAGATGTCTAAAATGGGCTCGCATGACCCATTTGGACATATGAAACACAAGTTATGGCCAAAAGAAGGGCCGATAATCAAATTGGCAATTTGACTCCCGACCACTAAAAGTTAGGAATCGACCCAATTTCCTTGCGTGCAAGTGACGTGCGACATATCGTTGGAAAGCTCTCGACGATGGCTACAACTTTGTTTTAGACATCATCTCAATCAAAGGTCTACACACAAAGTTATGGGGCCCTAAAGTTGCGGGAGTCTCAACTTTAGCAATTTCGAAACTCCCATTTGGGAGTCTAGGACACAAAGCCATTTGGATGTGAGTCTCGTGGAGAGGCACAGAGTATATTATAAGGGGGAAGGTGGTGGCTTCCCCTAAGTCCGGGCCGTGGTGAATCTTGTGAGTCCGAGTTACATGTGGTTTTTCCTAGCACCAAAAGTGCTCCAACTATGCACTAACCACCTTGTGTTGGTTTTGTGCATGTCTGTGTGAATAGTTGATGCTTGTCACTCTTCTTAGTCCCATCTCGAAGCTCCAGCACGCCCCTCTACCCCCTCAAAGTGCTTCAAGCCATGGAGCGTGCCCCGACTCCTTGCTCTTCTATTGTTTTCAGTTTAGACTCACATTTGAGTCCATTAAGGAGCTTGGGGGTGTGTCACAAACAGTTCCATCCCCTTCTTCCTAGTTTTGATCTCCTGTGTTGGTGTTCCTCTTCATTCAATCTTGCTATTGTTCCAAAGAGCTTCATCTTCTTCCTCTTCTTGGTCTTGGTGCTCATGTGGTTTTGCTCCTCCTCCTTTGATCCTACTTTTGCTACTCCTCATAGCTTGATCCTCTTCCTCCTTTTTTCCCCCTCCCTCCATATAAAATGGGTTGTTAGAGGATGGATGTAACTTTATTGCAATGTGCCCATGTGTTTGATTCTTATCCATAACATGTTCCTTTGATTCTTTTGTTGCTTGTTGAAATGAGTATAAAATTGTTGTTTGGGTGACGTCTACAACTATTTACGGCCTGAATGGGTTTACAAGCAAACATGATACTATTCTATGTTGAAAGAGTTCACTAGTTTCATTCACCACTAATGTAGACAAGGCTACTATAAATGGTTTTCCTATTTGCTTGTCTTTTTATTGCTATTACTACCACAACCTGAACATCCATTATTTTCCTAGCTTGCTTTTCCTCCCTCTCCTTTTGCCTCTCTTCCTTAATTGTTTATGTTGTTGCTTTGTTTAAAACTTTCTTCTTCAGGATAACCAAATAGTCAACAAATGTTACAACATGAGATTGTGAGTAATCTACTAAATGTATTTTCCCTACTATTCATCTTGCAGGTAGATGGGGCAAGGAAAAGAGATTGTGGAAGTTCATCACATCCTTAATTAAATTTGGTTATGTTTCAATTTCTTGTTCAAGAGATGGAGTTGGATCATTTAGATTGACTATAATGCTCTTCATGTTCAACATTATATATTGGAGGAGGACTATGAGGCATTTCCATGTAATAATGGTGTTCATGCTCCTCTTGGTGGCATTCAGTGTTTGATTCAACAACTATGCTTGCCATGTTGAGTAACTTTGTAACTGTAGTTTCTTGCTCTTCTTGTTAACTAGGACCAACTTCAACATTTGATGTGTAATGACCCTCACCCTCCACTTCATGGTTTGAATTCATTGCTATGTAAATGTTTGTTGGTCCAATATTGGCATCCATAACTTTAGGTTTGAAAGGCCATATCCTTGTAACCTTAAACCTTGACATGATGTTTTTCTTGGTCATGGATTGATTTGAGGCTTTATCCACCCATCCTACAAGAACAATCTTGTCAAGTTCACTGAATTTACTTTGAGCCATGGCTCTGTTTTTTTTAATTTTAAAAACAATATTGAAAGGTTTGAAACAAGAAACATCCAATGGTTAGAGCATGTGTGAGGTATGATTAAGCAAGGTAACCATGTTTAACTCGAATTCCTATGCATATTCTATGACTTTTAGTGTTACATGTGATCCAGGCCCATCCATAATCAATAAATGACAATTGGATTGTGAAATGCCACCTAGAATATATATTTTGAAAAAAGATAAGAACTCTTTGAACATAAAACTTGTCATCCATACATTCCTTTACATCACCATACACGGCCCTACTTTGCAATATTTTATGTAATCGTTTTTCATTTGTTCTCTTTTGAAAATGTAGAACCTTGGTAAAGTTGATCTCACGACATTTACCACATAATGTATGATTAACCACTCCTGATATTTAAGGATGGTGTTGTAAATTATGTGTGATCCCCTTTCGGCAAGAATCCTAGCACCAACTTGTTGAGCTACTTGAATACATGTTTCATCTGAATTCCATATATGATCTAGTTTGTAATTGTTTTGGCTAAATAAAGTTTGTAGGTTGTTGTAGAAGGTGGTGTAGGAATTGGCAGTCTGTCTTGGTGCCCTAGAGTCCTCTAATCCTTCAACAACCCCAATTGATATATCAAGGCACCTATTTTGGAACCAATCCACTATGACTTTCTTGGCATTCCATTCTTGAATGGAGTTGGTTTTATTTGGGTAACCTTTGCAACCTTCATCTTTAGTTGTTGTAATGTTATGGACAACCCACATTCTTGCATTCCTAAAATCCATGTAACTACGGCTTGATATTATTCCATTGTTAACACTCCAAAAGGCCCCATTTTTTTGGATCTTGTTTTCGTTACTGGGTGTTCAAATAGGGAAGTGATTAGAATGTTCCAAAGCCTACTTGCCCCCTCAATGAATGCGTCCCTTCTTGACAACCTCCATAGCTTCCTCTAATGTTTCATCTGTCCATTCACCTTTCATGATTGTTGATTTGGTTTGATTCCTCTTTATAGGTATAGTTTGATTGTTTATTAGTGCACATTTAGGGGGTAGATTCTCCTTGTCATGTTTTGCATGTTCCAGCAAGTTGGATCACCACTTGTGATGCACTGTTAAATGCATGTTGGTCTTGCTCCTCCTAGCCCAAGCCTTGAGCAAGTAGGACGTACATGCTCTAGACCGACCAAAGGTATGCCTTTCTTTTTCATGTACAAAAACCAAGAAATTAGGAAGTTTGTCAAGTCAGGATAGGTGTGTAAAACATAAGACTATAGATTTGCAACATTAGTGATGAGAACATTGAAATATGAAAAATCCTTCCACTCTAGGTTACATCAACTTTGTCTGTGCAAGCTCTTGGAATTAATTGCAAAGTGTGGCTCTAATGGCCTAGCTAATATGGTCCAACATATTGTAACATCTACAAATAGATTTTTGGATCCAATGGTAATAAACATACTTCTTGAATTGTTGGTTATAAAGTCTATCTATGGCTTTAATTGTTACGTCATTTTTCGGATATGGATTTTGGTGGTCTAATTGTCCTTATGCTTCCTTTCCTTATTCCACCTTGTCAGCTTGGATTTGATCTTTTTGTTTTAATTCTATCCTTACTTTCACCAATCCCTCTCCTTGTGATACTTGCTCTATTTTTAACAAATAAAAAATTTGCAAGCTTGTTCCCACTTTCTTAAACCCCTCCCCTTGTTCTATTTCCAATACTTTTGTAGTTGGAATCAAATTTGTGTTTCGCAAATTTGCCCCCTTTCCTTGCTCTACTTTTGCAGATGGAACCTAATTTGTCTTTGGTTGATTTGCCCTTGCTTTCACATTTTTCTCCCCACAACCTTCTTCACTTTCTATTTCGTCTTTCAAAAGCTTAACACTAGGAATGAGGAGCTTTAAAAAAGGATTATAGTTCATCTTCTACCCACCTTGGTAGAGAGGACATATTTAGGTAATTGAAATGTTTGGGAAAGAGGGGGAAATGAAAGGTGTTGCTAGTTGCTACTAGCTATGGGTTGGTGTTTTGGAGAGAAATGCAAACTGCAAAAAGTGGATGCTCATTTGCTTTAGGGTTTAAGGTGGAAGGCTCAATAACTTTTAGGCATATTTGTGCATTGGAAGATTGCCTAAAATACTATACATTAATGAACTATTGCATGCCCTCAAATGGACATAACAACTCCCATAACCAAATGTGCCCCTATCAAATTTGATCAACTAGCCTAAAAACACCCTATAACCAAATGCATGTATTCTTGTATTACACTAAATCACCGATATCACCAAACATAAGCCAAATGTTGGTAGTTAAGCCATTTTTTTGTTTGGGGTTCACTTCCACCCATCACCAAACATAAGCCTTCCAATTGTAGCCAAGGCATTTTTTATTTGGGGCTCAATCCCACCCATGACCAAACATAAACTAGCATGTTTGTAGGCAAGGCATTTTTTAGTTGGAGCGCATTACCACCCATCACCAAACACAAAACCCAAATTTTTTTAACACAATGTCCTAGACTGAACGTTTGGTCACATGTCACTTTTTGAACAATGAATAAGATCCTTGTGTTCGCCCATAGACGGCTCCTCTGATTGATACAAGTGTTTGATTATAGATCATGTTCGGAGATAGGCTGGCTTACCCTAGTTTGTTCCAAGTAAGGAATTAAACTTTAGTGAGTTTTTTCATGACCTTTTCCCCCTTTATTATCAATCCATGCACAACACAATGTTGTCATAGATTTTAGGCTTAATAGCAATATGATTCAATAAGTAAAATAATTATTTGAATAGTTTGTTAAATGCATTAGTGGAAATAGCACAAGGTTTGGTGAGGCCTTAACTAGTTCAACTTATAATTTATTGGGAGAAAATCTACTTAAAGATTAAAAAAAAGGCTAAAATCATTTAATTACATTTGTTATGTCAAAATTTGAGGAGAAAATAAAAAAAAGGCATGATGAATGTCCTTACATAGAAATAGATAAGCATATAGACAAATAGATAAATTTGAGTCAAAAGCATATTTGCCCACAAAAGATATGTCCAAAATTTAGTCTACTAGACTTGTAATTGGCAACTATATCTGTTATGTTTTTCTAACTAGCTATGCTCATAGTATAGCTTCAAGGCTCTATTGGTAAATCACAACAATTCCTTGGTAGGTAGTGTCCAAGTAGTGACTAACATGTAGATATAGTTTGGAATTCCCTACCATAAAGGTAATAGAACATGGGCCCCTAAAGAAATGCAATAAAAACATTAATGAATGTCCCCATTTCAACAATCTCCACCTGACTACTGTACAATAAAATTGATATCTTAAGTGTAGTTGGAGGATGCCTTTAATGGATGGAGTTGACCTTTAGGGGGTGTATGGGGAGGCACTGCCTTATGTGTGGAAGGCGCCTCTACCTTACATCATAGCTACAGTGCCTGCCTCCGCGTTTTACACAAGTTAAGGCCTTGACATCAGTGCCTTACACAATGTAAGGTCCTAAAGGCATCTGGAACTGAAGGCGCAGCAGCATAAGCCTGGTGTAAGGTCCTAAGGACATCAGGAACTGAAGGCGTATCAGCATAATAAGCCTGGTGTGTAAGGTCCTAAGGGCAATCAGGAACTGAAGGCGCAGCAGCATTAGCCTGGTGTGTAAGGTCCTTAGGGTATCAGGAACTGAAAGGGAGAGAGAACGGTTGAAATTGACACATTACCCTACAAACTAAGGGCTAACATTGCTTTTCTCACATGCTTTTCCACAGGGATCATGGTTTGTAAGCTACCTCCTCTTGTACAATAATAGCATCCAATTCTGTATGCCAGGTAAGGGCCAGCCCTACAGAGGTAAGGACCAGACCTCCATATTTAAGGACCGGCCCTACAGACTGAAGGACAGGTACGAGGTATATAGGTAAGAGTAAGACCGTCAGAGGTTAAGGATCGGGCGCTAAAGAGTTAAGGGGTGGCTCTATACAGGTAAAGATCCAGACCTACAACTGTAAGGTCCGGCCCTACAACGATCACTGAGTCTCATCAAAGGACATTGTTCCTCGGTAGCAAATGTCTTGGACAAGAACAGGGACGAGTGAGAGAGAGAGAGAGAGAGAGAGAGACTGCGTTGCGCACGTCTTCTTCCTCCGCAAACCACTCCTACACTCGCGCTTGGAGTTGCGAGCAACGGAAGAGGACGGGGTTGGCGATGAAAGGAAACAAGACGGCGGCGAACAAGCGCTCTGAAAGATCCTCGGAGTGCGAACTTTGTGGTCAGCACTTGTGTGTGCTTGCTTTGGTTTTTCGAAGATCAGTTTGGTGGCCACGCGGTAAGTAAGACGCTTCGCTCGATCCTCCTTCTCCTCTTCCTTCTTCTTCTTCTGCTGCTGCATATTCTCCGTTTTTGCTCTCTGTTTTTCTCAAAATGCTTTGCATCTTTTTGTATTTCTTTCCCAGATTGGAGATCTGTTTACTGGAATCACCATATGCAAATTTGAAGGCACAACCTGTCGGGTATCGTGAGCGTCTTGAAGTCTAGCAAGGGACAGTTGAGCGCTTTCGTCCGTTTCGGAGAAAAAGAGCCTGTCATTATCGTTCTATAACGCACATTATTGTTGTGTTTCGCCCTCTCAAGATGCTTGTCGTTTCCTTGAAAGCTTCTCGTTCCTAAGACCATAGCCTCCTAAGGAGGCTCCAATTTTCTGGAAGGATGAATAGCTCGCAGTTACAGCAGCAGGAGATGCTGGCTCTGGGAATACTGCTGTTGCTAGCTGTTCACATAGCGGAGGCGCATAATGCTGTGCTACATTTGAAGCATGGGTTTGCGCACTTGGAAGGCTCGAGTGTGAAGCAAGGAGGCAGAGGGATGAGCCGAGAGCATTTCCAGAGGCTTATTGATCATGATCGAGCGCGGATGCAGCGGAGGCTTGCCGTTGTCGACTTCCCCCTCAGCGGCAACGATGATCCCTTAGTCACAGGGTCCGTCTTCCCTGGAATTCTCTCTCTCTCTCTCTCTCACACACACACACCCCTCTTCCCTCGCATGCTTCTTGCTCTAATCATCTGGTTGAGCGAATTTCAGATCAGAAAGGGAAGATGGAACCTATGCCAACATTGCATTTTTTGGCCATTCTCAAAACGGCCCAGTGATGCTAAGAAGACTTTTTTTTTTGGTGTGTGTTTGTGTGTGTGTGTGCACACTTGCATATGTGTGCCCTTATGGAATTTTTTTTCCATATATCTGTTGTCTTCTTTCCCTTCACATGTCCCTCTCTCAGACAGAAT
>Ga0116229_10003680_pt1 | contig 25229 bp, 20 predicted proteins | sample S1TSphgellanicum_3_FD_87313 | JGI IMG/M metagenome (GOLD analysis project Ga0116229, IMG submission 87313) | Host-associated microbial communities from peat moss isolated from Minnesota, USA - S1T2_Fc - Sphagnum magellanicum MG | ecosystem: Host-associated > Plants > Peat moss > Unclassified... | reverse complement strand
TTATTTCCTATGCAACCATGAAGCGTATTTTGTTTCGTGCATCTTGGATTCCATCAAATCTACGTGGGGTGCAAACTATTCGACAAGATTAGTATGGATTTTGGCTTGTTAATTATGCAAGAAGACTACTAGAACACTCACAACCTTGTGTTTTCCCATCAACAGTTTCTTAGGTAAAAATAGTTTAGTAATATAATGTATTATTTCCATTAACATTTCCAAACATTTAAACCACATTAAAGTGAATTGAAAACTTTTAAACAATTTTTTTCTATGCATGTGGGGAGGATAGGTGTTTTTTATTTCCAACACATTAAATCCAAATTGGAAAGTAGTTCTCCAAAAGGAGCCTCGAGCTTGTAGGGTGATACATGAAGTTGAAAATGTTATAGGAATGCAAGCTTTGGATGAAAAATTGGTCACATAATCTTCCATGAGTCAACAATTGTTCCCTGCAAACATGGAGATTGAAGGTGATGAAGTTGGTGTAGCACAAATGGAGCAAGCAACAACTGAGGCAGCCCAAGCTGAAGCAACCAATAATTCAAATGACGATTTACAAGAAACACAAGCTTTCTTAAATAACCCTTGAGCAAGAATTTCATTTGAATGATTCTTATATATGATTCACCATGGACAATTCCCCTAAACAAGGTAAGTAATAGTCTTCACATCTTGACATTTGTATCCCACATCTTTGCTTGTTTTGCATATTGTCCTCTTTGGTCACTTGTGAACTTGTAGAAATTCAAGCATGTTGAACAATTGTGGCATTGGATATTTGAGATTTTTCCTTCACATCCTGAAGCAATAGTCCCTGCCCCATGCCTTGAGCACATGTATGAATGATTTCATCTATCACAATGCATGTAGATTATTTTGTGACAAAAAATGCATTGTTGTAAGGGATCTTTGTAATTATGTGAGCAGTTTTTGCAACCTGATTGTGACCAACAATTTCACAGTTTAGGTGTGGCTAGCAATGCATCTCAAGCTCCAAGGGCATGTCCACAATCAAGTTATGATGTAGAGAATCCAGGTCAATTGAGTAATTATTAGAAATTGAAGCATTGGGCCCATAGCACATGCGAAGTCTATCACTATCATCACATCCATGGAGACCTAAAGGAAGTCCAAATGTTTCTTGGAAAGCTCTTTGTGGTGTCAATAAAAATCAAGCCTTGATAAAAAATAAGTTCAAGAAAGAGAAAGTTGTGAAAAGTTAAGGTGTAAAGAAAAGGAGTCATGGATACAAATAAAGAAAAAGATAGGTGGGTGAGATATATGGCATGTGGGATGATGTCAAATCTATAACTTTTGGAAGGCATCCATGCGAACTTGAAATAGAAGCAATCAAAGTCCAAAAAAGTTCATGTTTACCAACAGACCTGGAAATCCATCCCCTCTTTCGTGACCTCCTCCAAGACTTTTGAAGTCTTGGGACACATCAAGGTTTCCTAGATGTGCACCTTGGCATTGAGTGGCAACAAGAGAAATTTGCCACATTTTTTTTGAAAGGACATTTCTTCTAAGGAACTAGCAAAACCTCATTATTTTAAGGTTTTTTGACAACATGCTTTCTAGAGCCTTACCCATATATGGTATGCTTCGTGAATCTCCAATATTTGTATCTACTATTTGCAAAACAATTGGCTCATAGGCCCTCTACCTCTCAAGCTTGGGAACTATAGTGAATTCAAATGGAATTTGTGGCATTTGAAAATGGGCATAGCTTGAGTATTCCTTTGGAGCTTGGGAAGCTCAAGAAGCTACAAATGCTTGCACAAAAAGCTATAGAAGAATTTAATTTTCAGTAGTGGAAACTTGGGAACAATAATGGAAGGTCAACATGTTGATGTGGTTGTAAAGGATCAACAAAGCATGTCAAGTATTGAACGCAAAGTTTCAAGTATTGAAAATGAAATATTTCGTTTGTTGAGGACAAAGAGGATGATGTTGGACATATAGATGTGTGCCATGATGATGAAGGAGCATTCAAAGACTAGGAATTATGTTAGCAAGTTGTATAGCATTGATTTTGTCATACACAAGTCCAAGGGATGTAGCAAGTTGGCTTGCACACGTGAACCACACTTTTGAGGAAACATTTGGTTGGGATTTGGTATGGGAGAACATGCTTCCATTCAATTATAGTGATATTCTATCCCTTGTAACAAATTATAGGCCTTTGCCTTCATGTATTCAAAGAGGGACCTCATTTCATGTGAAGACAAATTCTTCTTTGAGATGTGACTAAGGTATGCACTTCATTTTCATCATCATTCTTATATTTCACTTCAAGTAGACTAAGGCAAATTGCTTTTGGAAAAAAAAAACAGCCTTGTTATCCTCATGCAACTACTAAACCCTGCATTGTGTCCCTAATGATATTTAGGCTTATTCTTCTCCCTATGCAATGGAAAATGTTGTTCCCATTCTATTGATAATAGAGCTTTGCTTAATGGCACTGTCCAATTCAACATCTTAGTGGATTGAGACTATCCTAAATAAGGTGCACATTTGTGATGAACAGTGTCATCTTTGAAGCATGTGTTGAAGTTTAGTTGTAAATAAAACTCAACAAAGTTTTGGCTCCTTTAGCATCCAAGCCACTACTTCTTTTGACCAGGTAGGTACCAAAGGCACAATGATGATTCATGAGTGTATAAGCTTTCACAAATAATAGTTTAAGATCTAAACCTAGTTTTGTTTGAACACTAGATTTGCACTTTGATGTAATTTTTTGTCATTTCTAGAACCACAAGAAAGAATGTATATGTAAAGAGAATTTTGGGGTAAATGAAAAATTTGAACGAGTGAACCTGGGTTGTTGAATGTGAGAATACGGTACCAAAGCTGGATATATTGGTGGTGCCTGGAAGGCTTGACATAATTGCACTTATGGAAGATGAAACCATCTCATAATGACTGTGGAAGGTAGAATACATGTCTATCCTGATGTCCCAATTGGGTGTTCCTTGTTTGAGAAGGGATATGAATATTGAGGCCATGGAATCTATTTTTTGGTTTCCTTTGACTTTAATATTTTAACCAGTTAGCTTGTCAACTATGATGATCATATGAGTTCTAGACTTACTTATTGGGAATTTGTTGATGGGTTTTGTGTTTGGGATGGTGATGACCACCAAGTGCATGAGACTAGCTTATACATAACATTTGTATCTACAAGTTATTTCCTTCTAACTATTGTTGGCTTGCTCAATGTGCTCAAAGCAACAACCCATTGGAATTCATATGACATGCGTGCAAGCCTTGGTCTTAAGCTTGTCAAGGATAGAGTTGTTCAAGAGGTAATGTATTTTGGATGCATCTTCATGTGTCTAAACAAATGGAATGTCATTATACTCAATTGTGTGGCATTGCTTGCTAGCATTTTCAATTTGTGTGTTTATGTGCCATTTGTGTTGTCCACGTTGCAACTATGAAGCTGCCCTATAACTTCACACAAATTTTAAAATTTGCAAAATCAATTTTTTAAGACGAGTTTTGGAATTCTTGACATCATTGTGTGGGATTTGGGTGCTTTGATTTTTTAGGGAAAAATCATCATAGCAACGGGTGTATCCTCTAGAATTGATATAGTTTTTGAGCTTGCAACTTTGATAACCAATGAAATTATAGCCCAAGTTGTGCAGCTTTTTATAAAGTATGAATGGTAACTTCATGTTTTTTATCTAGTCAATTACAAGCATGTTATGGCATTGATTTTATTCGATTGAATGCTTGCAGTTCATGGTGGTTGGTGGTCTCCAAGCATCAAATGAGGGCATGATTGTGAGACTATATAGATCCCAAACATTAGTTTACCATCAGCGTCGAGCAAAATTTGACTCAAAAGACCCATTAGCACATTAAAACCCACTTTGGAATAGGCCACTTGGATGTTGAAACAAGATAATTGTATGGAATTTAACTTGGTGGAGATTATATTTTTAGCTTCTATTACCTTTCCTTTTATCCACCTATCTTCTCTCAATTTTTGTGTTTCACCAAATTTGTCTCACTCAAATTGTCCATTGTCATAAATTTATTGATGTGGTGTGTATAAGAAGTCTAGGGCAACAAAATGTCATCCAAGGGTAGTGATGATTCTTCATTTGTATAAATTGTAAGCACACTAAAAGTTCAAACAAGGATCATCAAACCTCACAAGTTTCTATGCATGTTTCTATACTTGTCATCTTGAGTTTTTAAATGGACACATGGAAATTACAAGATGAAAATATCGTGGAGTTAATTACCCATATTTAATGGTTAGCATATAAAAAAAATTCCTTAAATTAACCAACCATAATTTATGAAAAAACTCTCCTAAATTAACTAAATGCAATATGAAAAAAAAAAATTAATTAGCTAACCACACCTAGTGAAAAAACCCTCTTAATTGACTAGTGTTGTAGGTTGATTTAACTAATATGTGTAATTTCCATTTGAATTTGGGCATCACTTATTGTCATCTTATTTCATTAGCTTAATTGACATGTCCATAACAACTGGTCCTCATTCACTATTTCCACTAGCCTTTTTCCATCCTCGTTCAACAAGGGCTTGGAAAGAAAAGTTTTATTTGCAACCAACACAATGGTTGATGTGGTAGCCCATGGTGTGCAAGACACCTTATCCTTAACTAAGGATTTAACTTGCTTGAAAACTTCTTTAAAGTGACTTTCTACCATTGGGTGATCATGTGTATCTAAATGAATCATTGTTCGAATCAAATTCTTTTGCTTGTGCATGACATAATACATGCGAGCTACACATAGATTCACACATAAAAGGCCACTATTATAGATTTTGCAAAAAGGCGGATCGAGAGCAAAAAAATATCCTTTAAGGTCATGAACATTGTGACCATTCCAAGCTATTTTGTTTCTACATCCATTAATAAGAAAAAAATCATAGCCATCATTTTGGCATTGCAAATGGCCCAAACACCTAGCACTTTGAAAAGTAAGGTTGAAATTGTTCTTGATGTTAGTTGTATTAACCTTGCACCACACGTGGCCATCATGCTTATTGTCCATTCCTTGCATTTGATTAAATTAATTGTTGGGATTGACAAGGAAGAGTTAAAACAAAACATCACCATTAAATGTGGTTGGAATGCAATGAACAATCTCAATATTAGATCTAATAACATTGTTGTTGGCATCATTGCATCATCCTTGGAAACATGCATAGTTCTTGGATAGAAATCGAACATTGCACACAAGCATTTTTATGTGACATGTGAGATTCCAAATTTGTTAGCAAAAACAATGAGTTCAACCTTACCCTCGACATGAAAAGTTGTCATTTTACTAGAAATCAAACTTAATCAAACATAACAAAAATTCATTACTACAAAATGTGGGTGGAGTTCACTAATCCCCATTCACAAGACTAGTGAATTCACTACTTCTTCATTGGTCCTTGTTCATTACAACTATTGAATTCACTCAAAATCGAGTGAAATCACTTAGTGTACATGGACACCTTTTGTTGTAGTGATTCAAAGAGTGAGGTGGAGACATTATATAAATAACGATGTTCCATGGGAAAACAATTGACAATTAGCAAAATTATAAACATTGGTTGAGAAAGTAAAGAGGATGTGTTAGCCTTGTCAAAAAATCCATAGCAATGAGGAGAAGGTTCAATGGAAAAAAAACTTCAATTATCAATTGGGATGGAAGATACTAAAATTAATTTGAAACAAAACAGAAAAGAAAGCTAGAACATAAAAAAGGTTAATGTAATTTATTGTTATCAATTGATAATTCAAAATAAGGAAAACCAACTATTGCATACATGAAGGCTTCAAATTGTTTTTACATAAATGGATGTTAAGTACATTTTGGTTTGTTTGTCCAATGAAAAGCCATATTGTGCTTCATGGGAATCTATTTTCCTATTGTGTTGAAGACCTACCACACAAACTCAATATGTCGATTAATTAATTGATTAAACTCATAAATGCAAATAGTTTTTCACCTTTTAAAGACATAATTGAATGCATTACAAGCAATCTAAAATTTTCCATATGATTTCAATTCGTTGGTGCTTCTCCCAATAGAATAAAAATAAACAAATGTTAAGGGAGTAGTTACTTGTGGTAATTATTAGTTAGTATATTTCTATTTACCTAGTTACTCTTTTAGGAATTATTAGCTAGATTACATAGTTTTTAACACCATTTGAATTTGAATAGAATATAAGACTATTTTTGTTGTAGAATATCTTTGGAGAAGAGAAAGAGACAAGGACCATTATATCATTGGAAAACATGGAGCTTTAATGGAGTATGAGAGAAGAACATTTTGATTTCTAGAAAAGCTTTTTTTCCATAGCTAGAGTTTGTTGTTTTCATACTTTCATTACTAGTTTTTAATTCCAATACTAGTTCTAAGTAGATATAGATGAGCAAATTTTGTTAGTATTAGTTTTATTGCATTTCAATCCAAATTTTAGACTTGAATATAAGATTAAAATTTTTGTATTTTTCATTTGGCAACCATCCCAAGGTTTTAATTTAGAGTGAATTTTAAAATGTTGTTTATGTCTTATTATTGAAGATTTTGTTTCTATAAATAAATAATGAATTTCAATTTCATTTTTTATATATTTTTTCAAATCTTGACCCTATTATTTTTTGTTTAGGAAGCAAATCTAAGTAGAGTAGTTAATTGTGAAGATTTTGTTATAATGTAGAAATTTGTCCAAATTTGAATTAGGATGTGGAAAGATGGAAAATATAATTGTAACTAAAAGTTTGAGGAAACAATTAAGTTAGGTTATCTTACATGAACAAGTGGAAAATGGCACTGCCATTAACAACAATTGAGTGCAAATAAGATAGATTAGTGGTTTGAAACACCTAGAAAAATTTCTCAAATAGAAGAGAGACATGTAAGCCACAATATGCCTCAAGCGTCACTAATTATTCCTTGTGAAATGGAAACTGGTGAAGCACAAAGATGTAGAAGTAGTTCACAACGAAAGTCTAAGAAGGAAGAGCGTTAGATTGAAAATGCAAACTCACAAATTCAGTTTAGATGAAGGAGTCAAGAATCTGAACTTCAAAAGAGAATTGTGCTAGAATCAACAAATTTGATGTAGCAACCTAACTCTAATGTTTTGATTCAAGAAAAAAAAACAAAGACTTAATAGGTTAGAAAGGAAGGAAGTAGTACCAAAGTACAAATTTGCTTCACCTCTTTATTATCAAGATGGCCACGTGAATGAAGAGTTTGAACAAGGAGCTCAGAATTTTAAACCTCCAATTTGTTAAGTTGTTGAGTAAAAAGCCATAATTTAGGGTATCATAATGTCAAGAGGAGTTAAATCAATACTTGTAACTATAAACAAGAACCTGTGGTCTTACGAAAAGCAAAACCAATAATAGCAAAAGGTGTTCCTGTGGTTGTAAAAGTAAAGTACAATGAACCCAAATTTAATCAACATAATGCAAGCATTATCAGAGGAGTCCCAAGGGATTGGAGTAGAAGGATTCATAGTGTGAACAAAGTTCCAAGACTGAATTCTCCATGTTGCACATATTGTCATCAAATTGGACATCAAATCAATGAATGTATATTTATTGAAGATAATGTGAGGCAATGATTTGTTGAACATTTCTAGAATCTAAATTCTGAACCTGCGAGAGCTAGGAATCTTGGACATATTGAGCAAAAGGATTTGTACCATGAGAGGGTCAAAATTTTAAATAGACTTTGAAAATAGATCTAGAGAAATAACATAGTGGAAATGAAAGCTCAAATTGTGGAAAATGTAGTACCTATTTTTGTAGTTGATGTACCAAGTTTGTTACATCAAAACAATATTGGAACTACCTATGCAAGAACTTCAAATTTCAAAATGGAACTAATAAGATTTGTGCCATTATATTCTATGGCAATGGTTCATCTACGATTACATTTACTAACACTCCATTTGTATTAGCACTAGTCCATATTGTTATTGGTATCAAATCCAAACCACAAACTCCAAGGGGAACAAAATTTGTGAATTTGCATGAAGATATGCCCAAAGAGGTGGATAAAGTTTTTGTTAATTAGCCATTAGATCCAGGAGGAGGCTTAGATCCACTGAGACCTTTAGAACCTCTAGGATATTTTGGATTGTCAATGGTGATTCCAAACAAACCACCATTGCCACCAAATAGACCTTATCGTCGGCCACTTAACTATACTGAATATGTCAAGGATTCTAACTCAATTAATGTAACAATTATATGGGAGATTACTCATATTATACTTTTGCAGAATACAATTAATTTTTTGTAAAAGGTACATAAAGGTTCATAATGATGAACAAGTTTACTTGTAGTTGAAAAGCATGAAGAAAAAAAACAATGAAATTGTTGAAGTTGGCTAATAGTCTTCAATGTAAGACAATAAATAGTTTATTAACTATTATTTTTAAATCTGGATTACAACCATATTTGCATGTAACAACAATAAACATGAAGAGAGAAACTTTGCAATAACATAAGGAAGCGCACAACTTTGGTTTGTGAAAAAGGAATTTATGAAATAGAGGCCATGAACAATTTGTTAATACCATAAAGTAGTAAAACAATATTAACTCAAAAACCTCAAACAATCCTAGAGAAAACCGAAATGTATAGTACAAATTATCACAAGACAAATCACAATGTTGAAACATGTAAAGTCACAAGAAAGGAAGACCATGTTCTTATAGTCCCTGAGGTTACTACTCAACATACTAAAGTATAAAGGCCTATGAAATATTCTTGTCATATTTGTGATGATATTGGACATAAGATCATAGATTGTCCTAAGTACAATGATATGAATAAAAGAGTGAAGCTAATAGAGAAACAAACTATGGTAGAGCCCAAGGTTTCAAATCCTTCAATCCATATGGTGGATGTGAATATGGCCATCATTGGGAGCAAGGTTATTGAGGAACATGTGTTCAAGGATAGAGAGCCAATCATGAAGAAGTTTGTTGTTGAATGGGAAAAATAACAAAGACTATACCAATCTTTTGTCAAGACTATACAAGAGATGTAAGCAAAATACCCACTAGAAAATCTAATTCCAAAGGAGAAAGCATAGTGGAGTACAAATTGAGCAGGATTGCTAGAATTAAGGTATCCACATAGCCAATTTTGTCACAAAGTTTATCTACTAATCCTATTGATAGAGTTATGTCCATGGAACAAATATTCCAAGGTATCAATAAACAAATGTTAGAAACTACCTATATTTTGAGGTTAAGTCAATTGCTGAATATAACACCAAATTTTTAAAAATATATGTGGCAAAAATAAAGCTAGAAAAACCTAATATAACTACTAAAGTGATATTAGAGTCTAGTGTAGCCACAGTGCTTGAGACACGTTTTGAACTAAACATTTCAATTATTGAGGTAGATAACTAGATGGTAGTTATCCAAATACAAGTTGCGAAGAACATTGTTGAAGATGTTTTGTTATAGATGGAGGAACAAGTGTGAACATTATAATATAAAAAACCTCATAACAAAGTTAGGTTTACCCAAACTAAGACCAGCTCCATACCACCTTAAAATGGCATATCAAAATATGACCAGACCTTTAGGAATCATTAGAAGTTTGAAGATTCACGTACAAGAAATTCCATATATAGCCACATTTAGTATTATGAAAAACAATGTGGTAGATTTTAACTATTTCATGTTGTAAGACCTTGGCTCAAAGATGCAAAGGTTACACATGATTGGGGTAACAATGTCATTACGGTTCAAGGTAATGGAACAATCAAAACAATATTGATTAATAGGAAATTGGGAGTAGAAACTAGAAGGCCCCAAGTATTGGTTTGTTATGATTTGATGGAAGCATTAACATATGAAGAGGAAGATATGATCTTTGAGATAAAAACATAATTATTTCTAATTGGCACAATTATTATTTTAGATGAAACAGTTTCATTGTTGAATGTTGGAGTGTAAAAATTAAAAGTGTTGAGGAATCTGATCTAAAGCAAGGGAATAATGATCAAAGAATTACAAAAATGGTGCCTTCAACAATGAAATCAGAAGACTTTTATGACACATCGGAGGTATCATTGGAAGACAAGGTTTATCCATAAACCTATTATCATCATAGCCAGGATGATATTCAAGTGGATAAGACACTAACAAAAATACAAGTACAAAATCTTTAAATAACAAATTGAACTTTAACTAAAAAACAATAGCTTGTTAAGCTAAATCTTGGTACAGAGGGAAATTGTTAAGGGTATTTTTTGCTCTATGTGGTTTATCTTTTCAATCTCAAATTTACAACTTTGGTTTACTTATTTGCATCAACAGGTTACTCTAGTTTTGGACATTAGGATAGCATAAGAAGTATATTAATTTCTTGTTTATGCATTAAGAAAAACAATCTCAAGTTAACATTCTCCAAAACAGAAGGGAAAGGATGTTTAAGAAAATCTCTAGTAATTTTGATTCAAAAATCATCCAAAACTTCTCCAAAAGTTACACACAAAAATTAAGAAGAGGAATTTTCTCCCTCCTTTAGGTTCAAATCCTCCTAGTTATACTAACTCATAATGTTGTTATAACTCAAACAATCACTAGCTAGTACAATTTAAAAATTAAAACAATAAACTATTGGTCACAAGTTCAAAATTTTCAATTTTATTAATTAACCGATTACTGCAACTATCCGGTTATGAATTCTTATAACAAATTAGTTATCCTTTGAACTAGCTAATTAGAAAATTAAAGTATCCTCAATCAAATTATCTTACTGGTTATTAGTTAAATAGACCAATTACTATATACATTGAAAAATTGGGTTAACATTACCCCTCCTTGAAATATAGATTTCGTCTTTGAAATTAGTCACCCAAAACCACATGTTTAACTCCTACAACTAGATCATCAACAAGTTCACCCATAGTATCCATAGGCTCACACAAAGCAATCGGTTGAAGGTCTAGCCTCTCCATAATATGTGCATCTTTTAATACTATATCCAAAGTTTTTAAAACTTCAAAGGCATGAGTAACACTATCAATCAAAGTAACCTCTGCACCTACTCCATTCTCTGGTAAAGTTAATGGTATAGGTTTTGGAATGATAGGTTCTTCCAAGACTTCTACATGAATGTTAGAAACAACAATAGGTACTTCCACGAGTTTTATGGGTAAAAGTAAGGTATGAAGAACAATAGTTAGTTCTACTCCTACCCTAATGGGTTTAGGTTTTTTAGTGGTGGTAACAACATGTTCACTTCGAGAACTTGTAGCCATAATAGTCAATCGCAAAGGTGAACTCTTCTGAAAAACATTAACAAGTACATTAACAAGTTTGTTAGTGAGTCAATCATACTTGTAGCCATCAAAATTTAATCGGTATACAACCAATTCATTCAAGTAGGCTTCTTCATCTACACAAGCAATGTCCAAATTCTTTTGAATATGTTTTTCAGTGATTTCCTACACTGTTTGCCACCATTCCTTCCACTTTGAGTTTTTTTCAACCAATGTTCAATTCTACACCTTGAGCAAAACATTCTCCAAAAGTGATTATTCAAACTCCTTCAACCAATTATCCATGTAAGTAAATTGAGAAGTTTTACTAGGTGATTTTGCAAAGTGTTTCCAATTCGCCTTTTTAGTTTTTGAATTTGTACCCAAAATTCATGGGTATGATGTTCCATCTCAATGTTGATTTTTATCAACTGCTCTCTTTGTTACAAACAGGTATTTTCCAACTCCAACATAGTTTTTTCCCATTGTACATTAATTGCCTCCATTTCACCATAATCCCTTATTAACCGACCAAAATCATTCTTCAAGGTCTTAAGGTTATTACACGTTTTGGAATGGCTTTTGGTTAGTTCATTGTACTCATATATAAGGTTTCAACTTTCTTGATTGCTCTTCCAACTTCAACTCTTTTAGTAATTAGGCGCTTGTTTTTTGTTTGATGTTTAAGGAGTTGGGCTTTTACAACATCTAATTCTTTATCCCTATTTTGCAAGGCTTGCTTGTGACTAACTAGTTCTAGACAATGGGCTTCAATTTAACTAGTTTATTATATCCTCTAATAGGTTCTTAGCATTGTTATACTTGGATTTTAGATCGGCTAAACTATTTATTGTCTAAGGCCAGGTTTAAGCAATTAAGGTTGTTTGCTCAAAGAAAAGGGTAACATGTTTTAGGCTCTCTTGTTAAGCATAGGTTGTTAACATCTTAGGAAAAATATAAACATATTTTACTTGGTCCAATTCAACATGGTTAGGCTGAATTGGTTGAATTGGTTTTGCACATGTTGACAATGGGTTATTAGCCTATTCTATAGGAGTAGAAGTTTCTTGAACAAGTAAAGGTTCTTGTTTGGGTACCTATTCATAATCAAGTTCAATTCATTCCTCCATAAATTGGTCGCTTTCCGTCCTTATTGATTCATCATTTTGTTGTGTGGTGATATTAGCTTTCATGTCTTCATCGCCTCCCTCCATCACCACAATTCGTTGATGGGTACGAGGTTTATTCTTTAGTGGTGAACTAGTTAGTTCTGGACTCAACTAGTCCTTTGGTGTTAATGGTTCAGTTCGTACCTTCATTCGATATGACTATCGAATTGGTTGTGGTGATATATTTGTTGAACATATTGATCATCACTCACTTATAAATTGCTCCTTGGTCACAACCTCGGGATAAGCCTCTTTAGATTGTTCCATTTTGGAAAATAGGAGGTGTATAGAGGAAATTGGTGACTTAATCAAACCTTTATCACAGGTCCAAAGTAATAAGTTGTGGCCTTTTTATTAGGTGTTACTAATCTTTTTTATTATTTGTTTTTGATGTTCAATCCATCGGGTCAACTCTCTAGACATTTGTGTCAGATAATGGAACACTAATTAATTTTCTTCCCCTTGTTTGCCAAGTTCAAAGTAATGGCAATGCGGTTGTTGAAATATGTTAACCTTTCATGTAGATAGATGATTTGCAAGATTGTTGCAAATCTAGCATGAAATTCCTCCTTCATTTGGATAATGCTCCATTGCTCCTTGTTGACAAATGCATCTGGTTTGGCAATATTCTTCAAGGCCACTTGAGTTTTTTTGACTAGTACATTTGTTGCATCCATTGCACCTTCAATACTGACACCAAATTACTTTGCACTTAATGTTTGATCAATGGTAATTCTCTCACCATTGATAATTGCTCGAATTCGTCCATTCCTTATAGACTCCTAGGTTTACAAAAATCCTTCCAATAGGTCTGATCATGGAATTGTTCAATGAACAATAAATAAACCTTTTAAATTGGTTCGCTCCACCAACTACTTCTCTTTGAATCCCATGCAAATCCATTGAAACATCTTTTATATCTCTTTTGCTTCAGTAGGTGCCCATTTTTGGGTAAATTTGGTAGGTGAACTGCCCTCTCAACTTGTTCCTTTCACTAATGCCTCATCATGTACTTAGATTGAGATTTGGTAGGTATTATAACAAATATGTCAGGAGAATTAGTTTATATTTTGAAAATCTCTCCTTCAACTAAATGTGATGAAAATGTTGCCAATCATTCAATTTCAACAAGTTGTTGAGCCCGTTCTGCTTTCTCTATGGCTTTGTCCTCACTTTTTTTTTCTCTAAAATCATTGATAAAAATGAATGTCGCAACCCCACTTTGGGGCTAAGTGTGAGAATGCAACTCACACTCCCAAAAGTGGGAAAATGGAATCCTCCAGGACTCCCAAAAACTCAGAAGACGATTCGAGGGGTCAACTCTCCTTGTCTTGGCACATTTTTTATATCAAAAGAAAGGTCTTGAAATGTAGATGCCCAAAATGGCCTCGCATGGGCCATTTGGACATTTGCAGCCCCAGTTATGGGCAAAAGAAGGGCCGGGAGTCAAACTGCCAGTTTGACTCCCGACCACTAAAAGTCGGGAATCGACCTCTTCCCGACGTCGCCTCAAGGAGTGCAACACAATGTTAAAAAGCTCTCAACGAGAGCTACAACTTTGGTTTAGACCTCGTCCCAATCCAAGTTCAGGGCGAGGAGTTATGCGCGTCCAAAGTCCTGAGACTCCAACTAGGGACAGTTTCGGGACTCCAACTTGGGAGTCCCGGGAAAAAGAGCCATTTGGATGTAGCCTCAGCAGAGAGCTATAGAGTATACTATATGGGGGAAGGTGGTGGCTTCCTCCGAGTCCGGGCCATGGTGAGTCTTGTGTGTCAAAGTGCCCGTGGTTTGTTCCAACACCCAAGGGTGTTCCCGAATGCTAACTAACCCTCTTGTGGTTGGTTTTGGATGCAGATTCAAACTTGATAATCTAGTCCCTCTTCCTAGTCTAATCCCGGGACTTCTAGCACGCCCCTCTACCCCCTTTTAGTGCTAGTAGTCGGGAGCGCCCCTCAAGTCCCAACTTTCCGCAATTTTGTATAGTTGGACCTTCAAGTGGGTTCAACAAGGGACTTGGGAGTGCGTTAATGAATGTAGGAGCATATGAGTTAATGTGCTTTCGAAAGTCCCTTGAAGTTTTTTCAAATCCCTTTCCTACAATAAGATAATGCCTCAATGCCTCTAAAATTTATTGTTCTATGTCTTTACTTTCTCTAAAACTTTCACTGCTTTCATGAAATTCAAGAGGTGGTCTTAATGTAAGCAGTTCAACATAGATTACTTCGATTGCTCTAAAAACTTCCTCTTTAACTTTCTGCAATTATCTTTCCTTTGTTTATTTATTTTCCCTTTCTCTTCTCACACTAGTAGAAAACCCCCCCTTTTGCAACTACATTTTCAACTATTGTTCAACTTCAAACATAGTTGAAAATTACAAAAAATAGTTGCAAATTATTTTTTGCAACTAGGAAATGTTTTTTTCAACTGCAAACTAGTAAAGTCAATAAGTACAAGTCAAAAGTGTCATTACAGTTGAAAGTGTTTGCCATGTGTCAATACCATAACAATAGCCAATATTTACCATTTTAGTAGCAAAATGTTCTACCAATCTAGTTGAAGGATGTTGTCAACTACCCTCGCACTGTGGATGAATTTCATCCATTGATTGGGCATGACATCAGTAAATATTTAGTTGTAATTTTGACTATGCTAGATGTATGTAGGTTGCAATGTTTGTCCAGTAATGAGGTGACGCGTGGCACACTTGTAACCCTAAACCAATAATCGACCCAAAGTAAAAGATTAGTTGGAAAGTCGACTATGTTGCAATTATGATGAGAAAATCATTTAGCCAATAGTGATGTAACACATGGTGATTTCATATGTTTAATGGATTAGTCGAGGCATAGAAGAGATTGAGTTGCAAGGTCGACTATATCACAACTATGTTTATGGAACATTTAAGCAAATAGTGGGGCAACACGTGGCACTTTTAATCGTGCACCATGTTACACAATAAGACAGATTGAACGAATGGCCAGTAATGAAGTGACGTGTGGCACACTCATGCCTCCATAATAAAAGTCAAGCAATAGTAAAAATTTAATTGGTAGGTCGATTGGATTTAGCAATAATGCTAAAACGAGGTGCATCAATAGAGTTGTGAAAGGAGTCGAGCTTAAATACAAAGCCTAACTAGTATAATGGGATATATATGTAAGAAAAGAGGTCAAAATTAGTTACAAGGAAGTTAACATGTATATTTTCTTTTGTCATGATAGTTGAAATTGAGTTGACCAATGCACTACAATGCAGTTGGCATTAAGTTGAATCTTTATTGGAATAATTATAGTATATGAACCATGCAAGCTAAACAAATGAAATCTAATGAAATTACTAGTACATCTAATTTGCATTCTTATCTTCAAACCTCAATTAAAGGGAATTCAAAATGCAACACTCCACTAACTCCTACAATTAGGTTTAAATATGTGACTTCTTACTCTAGTTCACTTTAAATCTAGAGTAGTAGCCTAGAACCAAACAAGCCCACATACCAACCATTGGAAGTGTGTAGTTGCAACAAAGTCTATTATACTCTGATAGGGGGGACAACTCCAAGGACAAAGATTCCATGCCCCTGATGATAAACTTCCATGAACAATGTCTTGCAACCATCACACAAAGGTATTAGGGGTTTCCATAATTCAAACAATACAAAACAATCGCAATGCTCAACAAAAATGCAATCATGTGTTGCAATTGGCTATGATGTGAAATCTGGGATATGTAAAATGAACCTTTTCAAGCTACCAAAATCAAGGATGCAAATATTATCAAAATCAACCTCACCTAGTAAACTAAGTCTAAAACTGCATATAAGTCCTACAAATGCATTTACAAACTATGTACTATCTTGGAAATAATTAATCACTACTAGGAGATGTGGCCAAGTTCACCTTGTATTTCACTAGGTTTTTGAGTGAACTAGGACATATTCACTATAGGAAATCATGGTAAAATATGTTAACCCAGAAGGCAACAAGTTGTGCCAAATGATGGACAAGTTCATAGCGCTATTTTTGCCCAATGTTTGAAATTTAGTTGCATCTTTTAAGCATTGGCCAAGGAATAGATGGTATGTTTTTAGCATTTAGCCTTCGACATTACTAGAAAAACCCTATTTTGCAACTTTAATTTGCGATTAAAATTAATTATAGATGACTCCCACAACTAAATTTTTCATTAATTGCATAAGTTTAGTCACACACAATGTGTAGTTGCAAATATGATTTAAGCATGACATTATCACAAGTCCCATGGATGAAGTATATATTCAAATGTATATTTCATCCTTTGACAATATAATTAAATGTAACTAATCACCATTACTTACAACTACAATACCACCAATTACACATTGCCACTTATAAGGCATATGTAAATTTAAATTAAAAAAATTAAATAGCCCTTTTCATCTTACTCATCCAAATTGGATGGTCTAAGATTGTTCCATGTGCATTAATCATATCATGCCACATGGCCTAAGGTGAGGACTTTTTAAAAATAATTTAAATTCTCATTTGGGTAGGTAGGTAGATAAGTAAGTAGGTAGGTAGGTAAATAAAGAGGTAGGTAGGTATGTGGATAGGTAGGAAAGTAGGTAGTTAGGGAGGTATAAATTAGGTGCATAAAAAAATGTAAGTAAATGAATTTCTTAAAACAATTTAAAATTCATCCCATAAGGTTGAACCTTTTTAAATGGTTCATCCCAAATTATGTTTTTCTTTTGGATGTTGTTTGTGTCTTTTGGACATTTAAAGTACACCTCTTTATATAGTCTACAAGATTTAAATGGAAGACAAAACACATGGGATAAATTTTCTAGTAATAATATGCAACTAGTTTATAACTAGAAAATTTATCCCATGTGTTTTGTCTTCCATTTAAATCTTGTAGACTATGTAAAGAGGTGTACTTCTTTTGTTCTTTTTTCAATGTTGTAAACTATATAATTAGATGTGCATAAATTTTTTTAATCCCAAATTAAAATAAAATCGGCATAATAAGACTACCTATTTATTTAGGCCTTATTTATATATTTACCTACCTACCTACCTACCTATTGGCCTACCTTCATAGCCTAGCAACCTAATTAACATATATAAATAAAATGTAAAAATATATAACATAATTTAGTTAAAGTACTACCTACCAACTAACACCTAACATAACTTACTACTTATTAACTAAAGTAACCTACATTGCACATCAGCTAGGTTCACATGATGTATTTATGTTTAAACCAAATATGCCACGTATGACTTAAAACCATGGCTAAACCTTAGCTATACTAAAACTTGGCTAAACTTTAACTAATCTTACAAAACACCTTAACTAAATTAAAATTTGATTCAACTTTTAGAAAATCTTGATTAAACTAAAATTTGATTAAACTTACAAAACACATATGGGTAAACTTTGGTTAAACTAATTTTCTTATAACCCTATAATACACTTTGGCTAAACAAGAATTTGACTAAACCTATAAGACACCTTGGTTAAACTAAAATTTGACTAAACCTACAAGACACCTTGGTTAAACTAAAATTTGACTAAACCTATAAGACACCTTGGTTAAACTAAAATTTGACTAAACCTACAAGACACATTGTCTAAACATTGGTTAAACTAAAAAATTGACTAAACCTATAAGACACCTTGGTTAAGCTTTGGCTAAACAAAAATTTGACTAAACCTATAAAACACCTTGGCTAAATTAAAATTTGACTAAACCTACAAGACACATTTTCTAAACATTGGCTAAACTAAAAATTAACTAAACCTATAAGACACATTGGTTAAACTTTGGCTAAATTAAAATTTGACTAAACCTATAAAACACCCTAGCTAAACTTTGGCTAAACTAAAATTTAACTAAACTTACAAAACACTTTGGCTAAATTTTGACTAAACTAAAATTTGGCTAAACTTAAAACACATTAGCTAAACATTAGCTTAATGTTTTTTGGCTAAACCTATAATGCACCAAATGACTAAACTAAAATTTGACTAAACTTACAAGACATTTTGGCTAAACTTTAGCTAAACTAAAATTTGGCTAAACCTACAAAACACATTGGCTAAACAATGGCTTAAATTTTTTGGCTAAACCTATAATGCACCAAGTGACTAAATTAAAATTTGATTAAACCTACAACACATTTTGGTTAAACTTTGGCTAAACAAAAATTTGGCTAAACCTACAAAACACATTGGTTAAATAAATGTCTTAATTTTTTTTTGGCTAAACCTATAATGCACCAAGTGGCTAAACTAAAATTTAGCTAAACCTAGCATACACCTTGGTTAAACTTTGGCTAGATTAAAATTTGGTTAAATCTACCATATATGTTGGCTAAACTTTGGCTAAACATAAAAACACATTGGTTAAAATTGGCTAAATTAAAACTTGGCTAAACCTACCATATATATTGATTAAGTTTTGGCTAAACTTACCATACACCTTGACTAAATTTGTTTAAACTAAAATTTGACTAAACCTACCATACACCTTGGCTAAACTTTGGCTAAATTATAATTGGTTAAACCTACCATACACCTTGGCTAAAATAAAATAGAAAAAAATTAAAATTGGCTAAACCATGGAAAAATGAAAACTTATCTAAACATGAACACACAAACTTTTTTAAAAATTTGGTTAAAATTTGGCAAAAACTAAACCTTACATACAATGTATGATTTAATATTTAATATTGGGAATTTTTTGTATTTATTATTTAATTATTGGTTAATATATATTAGTTAAATTTTAATGGAGGAATTATTAACATTAATTATTTCATAATTTATATTAACTAATCAATTAGTTAATAGTAATAATTCATCAATAATTAATACTCTTTTAATATGATCATTATATCATATTAATGTATGATGTTGCCACTATAATTTAATTATACCTTAAATTAAACATAGTATGTTATTTTTAAAAACCATATAAAACCAAAATGCATTTTTAAAATCTTAATAAACTTGTAATATGAATAAACATATGTTGCATGTAATCGCAAATTCAATGGTCACATAATATAAGATTTTTAATAGTGCAAAGTGAACAATGGTTATGATTGCATTCAAGATAATTATTTTCCAAAGTAATAGACTATTAAAAAAATGTTTTTGTTCAAGATGTGTGTGCATGGAGATGGTAGTGGGTGTGATTTAGTGAAATGAATGTAGCCTAGCGATGAACTCCAAATGGCTTGGATCATGTTTGATCATGTCAAGCACTTGGAAGATTGGACAACATTTGCCTACCATGTGTATGATCCATTCTATTATAAGGTGATGGTGATTGCCATATGTGACATGCAATTTGAGGACACTGAAGCTTAGTGTGTCATGTGGCAGAAATTAAACAAGGTGATGGCAAAGAATGGTGTTCCCAATCCAAAATTCAAGGGATTAATGGTTGACAACGCTTAGGCCAATTGGAATGCAACTTGAATTGTTTATGGTAGTGGAGACCCAAATGAACCAATGGTTTATAAAAGACAAACTTGTTTTTTCACTATAATCAATCTTTGGACATACACATAAAATAATTGAAGCGAAAGATGTGAAAACAACATAAGACATTGTGCTATGAATACAAAAACATTATTTATTTAAAAGAAGTAGATGTTCAATATGTAATAATTCGTTGTTGGTGGTATTCCTCCAAAGGAACTAATGAAGCTGGACTTCAAGTATTGGAAAATTGGCTTAGTTTTTGGTTTTTACATGTCAAACAATGGGGAGGATTTATGATACATGTCCCACACATCTCTTTTCACATCCCATCTTTTTCACAAGTTCAAATCTAAAGTATCATTCACTTTAAATCAACATAACAAACATTTATTTTTTCTTGCAAAAATTCATTTTAGGAGAGCTTGCAAACATGCCCACGTGGAACTTTTCAGAAATAGTGCACAATGCATGGTTTCAATAGTTGGGGAACTTCCTTGTATGTTGCAACATCAAATGACTATGTTTGACTTTTCAAATAATCAACATTGTATTTTCATTTCAAGCAAGGTGGTCACCCAGGTTAAGGGCCTGATAAAAGCAAATTGTTCTTTTGTAAAACAACCCAATCATGTGATTTGAAACAATTTACAAATGTGGTTCTAAAATATGCCTTCGAATTGTCTTGCATAGCTATAATCACGTACATGGAAGGTGAGGAGATCTTTGGCTCCTTTTAGTTATATTGTTGAACCTTTATGCCAGTTAAAAGCAAAACATGGTTGGAAAACCTTAAATCAAAATCATGATATTCTATTAGGGAATTGTGATGTTGTGAAATTTTAAAGGCATCTTTGGACTTATGTGTATTGGTATTGCCTTTGTACACACCTCCTTTCTTCACATAGTCCCGAAAATAAATTCAGGTTTTAGATGAAAATGAAATATGAAGCTGGAGGTTATTCAACATTTGTTTAACAATGAAGGGTTGTTTTGAATACCTGACAAAAGTGATGGTCTGACACTTCACCGACGACACTCTTAAGGATATGGCCACATGCATTATTGTTTTGTTAGTTCTAGTTTTTCTTGAACTAACATAACAATTACTTCAAAATGTTTTTGGGGTTTTTTCCTATAGCCTCTCATAGCTTTGAGGTCTTGACAGAAAGGATTGTAGGTTGTGGAAACGGTGAAGAATGATTGTAGTTGGGGGCAGAGATTGAAACACTATGTGCGTAGAAAGCCATAGGTTGTAAAACATCATGTGCATAGGCATCCTTGATTGTCTACAAGGCCTAGTGTGGCAATTTGTCTCAGGTAATCGGGATTTATTGCTCATGAATCAAGGAGTGTATGGGTACTTGTTTTTTGTAGACTTTTTTCATTACTAGGAAATTGCACTAATTCTAGCATATAAATTGCAATGCTTGTGCAAGCTATGTTTGCATGCAAGCACAAGAGATATAGGTTAGATTTTGAGTGCATCAGGTTTTTTAATGTTGTAAGAGGGGTCAAGGGATCAAAGCAAAGCAAGGGGTTATGCACTTAGAATTCAACATGATGTTCATCAAACCGATTTCTTTTGCAACAATTGGTGTTGTGTGAAACTTCAGTTACAAAACTAGATATAATCAAGGATATTTCATGGACATTTCCATCACATGTTTTTTTTTCCAACAAAGACATGTGCTTGGGCAACGTTCTCTCTATAATGTCCTCAAGGCATATGTAGTATATGGCTGAGATGTGGGATATGTCTAGGTCTATTTTTTTATTCCTTATTTGATTACTGAAGATGGCCATCTTTGGAGTTCCCGATTTTAAAGTAAAGTTGAAAAAACTTTGTTTACTTTCAACAGTCCAACTTTTTAATTGAGGTTCATGAAACAAGTATTTATCATTTCTTTGGTTGCAACTAGACTGTTTGTGTGCAAATTTTGCACTAGAATCAAGTTGGTGAGAATTTCAAGTAAAAAATGTGTCTGTTGAAATAGATGGAAAGTGGACCATAATGTCCCTTGAATCCTAGTGAACATCATGATTGAATGAAGTGCTTACTTTTTAGAAAATCAAGACATAGATTTATTTATAATTGTTTGTTTGAAATTTTGTGCAGATTATTGTACACACATCCATTGTTGGGAGCTTATGTAGTCAATGGGGAAGAATTGTAGCTAGTTGTTGCCCTTTGTGATGAAGGTAATGGTTTGATACTCGTGAGTGACATTCATAAGGTTATGACCACATGCTTGTTGTGTTTGTTTTGTTTTTGCTAGAAGAGACAACAATTAGCTTGAAAATGTTATTGTGGAGGTTTCCCTTCAATTTTATATGGAAGTGCACCATAATGTTAAGTAAAAATAGTTGGCATCTAGTATTGCAAGTTGAGGTCTATTGACAGCAAGTGTTATGTGTTTTAATAGGGAATGGGATTTCTTGCAGGGTTGCTTTTATTATACATGAAGGAGGAAGATGCTTTTTGGTTATTGGTGGCTTTGCTTAAGGGTGCTCTACATGCACCCGTGGAGGGTTTCTACTTGGTAAGGTCCTTCAAAAGATTAGATAAACAAAAGAGTTGTTCTCCGACTCTTTTTGCTCAGGTGAAGACCAAATGATGATAGGCGCAGGGTTTGTTTTTGTAGACTTTTGGTGCAAAACAAGAGTTGTTTGGCAAGGGGATTGATGTGCTTGTCAAAACAAATAGGAGACTCATAATTTGTTGACTAAGTTATATGGTGGAGCCTATGGAATCTATTTGCTTCACTCCTGTTTGTTCTTGGGTTCAAATGGGTTTACCATTGGTTCAATAGTACCTGATCCAATTTGAGAGGTTAGTGAGAGAGCTAGTGCCATGAATGGGGGAACATTTTGAAAAAGAGATGATCAATTCGAGCATGTATGCAAGCCAATGGTTCATCACTGTTTTTTTGTACTCCTTCCTTTTCTCACTGGCACTTCGGATTTAGGATGTCTTCCTTATTGATGTTGTCTCTTGTGCCTCATTGTCTCATGCCTTGTTTTGGTAGGAGGTTGTAAGTAATAGGTTTGAGGTATTCGGATAGTAATGAGTAGTGTTGTATGAATAATTCCATCTCTTCACAATGCATTATGTTGGATGTGATGCTACATTTGGCTTTCATAACCTATGTCAATTTGGGGGAGAAAATTGATGAAAATAAATGGGTACTTTTTAATGCAGGGTGTGATAATTATTTTCCAAGTTGGGTTGGCACTGCTCAAATATTGCAATGATGATTTGGTTTGTTTCTTGACTTTAATTTAATTGATTATGGTTAGAGGTTTTAGTCTTTGAGAAGGAGAAGAATATGTTTACATTGATGATTAACTTTTGAGATTTCAATCTTGGTAGTTACTTAAGGCTCAATAGTTGGTTATGAGGATAGTTGATGAAATGACATTCTAAACATTGGTAGGAAAGAATTGAACTTCTGTTTTATTTCTTGTTTTTCAACTAAATATTTTCCTTCAATTTTGTTTGTGTGCAAGATCTTTTGTTGGTTTATTGTAGTGAACCTCTTATTCTTTTATGAACTACCCACAAAGTCAATTTCTTCTCTTGTGATTGGGCATAAGAATTTTTGAACTGGACTCCATAGGGAGGTTTGGGGTGGTAGGTGAAACTACCATTTGAAAAATTGCTCCATGCATTACGTAATTTCCTTGAAGGAGCATTGCAGCCAGATACCCTCTTGCCATTAGCTCACAATATCAAGGTACCCACAGCCTACCTCCTTTGGTTTTGATGTTGCTCCCTTGTTTCTATTCTTGAATGTGTTTTTCTTAATTGTCACATTGCGTTAAGGATTACATGTCATTCATATGATTGTATGCATGGCAATATGTGCATTTTTTTTAGATCAGAATGTCATTGTGGATCTTTGACAAGATCAATTGCGTGTAGTACACATGAGCACTATCAATATTCTCTTGTTTCTAGGTGTCCAAGCGATTAGAGGAGCTAAGCTTAGAATATGAGCACATGAAAAACCATAACATTTGAAGTCTAGAATGGAAGTTGCACACATTAGGATGTTCGAGTGGTCATCCCTTCCAAAGATTGATCGAAAGCAAAGGCTGATGACAGGTGTTCAGGTGCACCATTGAAAGAAACAATACATGCCACAAAGTTGACCAAAATGTGGATTTCAAGGTTTAAAGAATTAATCCCAAGGTTTATTGTAGCACATAGGGTAACAATGGTGCACAACACCCTAGGCAATTAGGCAATGGTTTGCAATGTGCTAATAACACATAAAAATTAGTGTGTACCCATTAAAAAGTTACGGATCCCCTTTCCTGGAAGAAGAGAGCTTTGGCAGTGAAGACCTTAATCAAATTGGAAGAAAATGTATGATAGCTTCATTCAAGAAGGGTTAAATGAAACCACAAGAAAGGGGTATCGTGATAGTATATGGTATATTAGAATATAATGCCATATTCCTACAATTCTACTCATGGAATGATGAGCACGTCAATAAATTAACGTATGCCAAAAATGTAATGGTAATTGGGGGTTTTGAACTTTACACATGTTGTAGGTAAGTGTCACATTCTTGTGATCATCGAATGAAAAGGATTTGATAATGATCAATTGATTATTAAACCTAGAGACCATGATAATTTTATTTTATTTTTGAAACATAATTGACACTGAAAGAAGATAAATCTTAAACTCATAAAATCTCAATTATATGTAAAGTTGGTTTGTCAATATTTTTGCAAATATTGGATATTTAAGTATCCAATAATCCAAGGATAAATAAATGATACAATTTGAATTATTAAAACAGTATTGCCATGGAAACATTAAACTTGACTAAAATATATATTTAGTTTAAATGAAAATTAGATATGTAAAACAACACTAGTTGCATCTAATTGGGAACCCTTTGGGACCACACGCCTTTTAAGTATTAAAATCAAATTATATTCTCCAACAATACATTTCTTGAAATTAATTTTGGCTTATTAGGTATTTAAAGGTTCAACATCTATAAGTCAAACATAGGCCAAACATCTAGTTAGAATGTTCAAGTTTTATGGAACCATATTAATTTATATTATCCCAGTGGAGGTCATAATTTGAAGTCCATAATCAAGTTATAATGAGCCATTACAATTTTGCTAATAGGAAAGAAAAGGGGCAATAACCCATCATATACTATTATAATAAGAAGGTTTATAATTTACATGCAACTATATGCAAAAATGTATTCTTTCATTTTCGAGTATATCATCATTTTATAAACCCATATCTAAGGTATATCCAAAT
>Ga0116229_10003678_pt1 | contig 25241 bp, 21 predicted proteins | sample S1TSphgellanicum_3_FD_87313 | JGI IMG/M metagenome (GOLD analysis project Ga0116229, IMG submission 87313) | Host-associated microbial communities from peat moss isolated from Minnesota, USA - S1T2_Fc - Sphagnum magellanicum MG | ecosystem: Host-associated > Plants > Peat moss > Unclassified... | reverse complement strand
TAATTAATTAATTAGTGTAATTCTTTGTTAACCCAACTTACTTACTTACTAACAGCCCTCATGACATGCACAAATAGTTTATTGTTTTTAGGCAACAAAATCTAAACTTATAACAAATTATTCTGTTTAGGCAAAAAAAATCCACACCTAATCTGAGAGAGGTAGTACCTCATGAAACCCTGGTCTTTACTAGTTTGTAAGATCTCTGCTAACTGATCTTGAGCCATCTTGAGCAACTCCAAATTCTAGTAGTTATTGGATGGCACACCGTCACACATGTCCAAGCAATCCTCAAAATCATGATCTATAATAATATTATTATGTACATCTTTTGGTGGGCCTTTTGAAGGATAACTTCTGGTTTCACTCAGTGTTGTAATCAGGGATTTAAAAAAAAATGTAGATTAAGTAGTGAGATTCAAGTTATCCGTAAAGTCAAGCGATTAGGGGGCGAGAACGGCCAGTTTCGGCATAATAGGGCATCAAATGTGTAACTGGGAATGAAATTTTACAAAAACGAAATATAACTGAAACCCAAACTAGTTTTTTCTCTACCAATTTTGGTGGTAAACTGAGTTTCATACCCTCTTTCCCTTTTTCCTGAACTCCTCCACTGCTGCTACGTATATTTTCACTGCTCCTACCTGTACAACTACTACAATTACTCTCAAACCTTGTGCATTAAATGCTGAGTTTCAGCATTTCATACTGAGAGTTAATAAAATTTCCTTACTTTGCGGATACCACTGAAAGAGGGGGAATAGGGGGGCTGAAAAGCCTTAAGCTACTATACTCTCTAATGAAATCTATCTGAACACAATATCCTCATTGCCTTGGTAGGCAACGCCAACAAATGCATGGGGGAAAGATTTAGCCAAATCTGACCATAAACCAAATGTGAAGTACAAATCTTTGATCAAACCTTTTTATATTACCTACCTAATGGCTGGCTGCACATAATTTAAAAAAAAAAAATGGTCATTTTTATTATTAATTTTTTGTTCTCACTTCTGGCAATTTTAAATAGGTGTTGGGTGGTTCTTTGAATTTTTTAAAGAGCTTGTTGGTTTCGGTTCTTTAAATATCACAAACACAAACCTTGGGATTTTTGTAAAATAAAATAAAATCAAAGAACCATCTGTCATGGTTATTTCAAAAACCTCAAAGGATCAACAACACATTTTCATGAAAGAAAGAATCAACAACACATACTCAGGTTGATAACCGATGGGTATCTATCCCAACACACTGATTTTAAACCGTCCAAGATGTCTACAAAAAACAATTTTTTTATATTAAAAAATCTGGATATTTGGTGAAATTTCGCCCCTTAAAAAAGAAAGAGTGGGTTTTGGATTGATGGGGGAGTTTTGGAATTTGGGTGTTTGCACTAGAACTAATTTGATTTAATTCCTGATTAGTGGGTCAGAGAACTCTGATTAGTGTCTGATTAAATTTTGGTTAGGTTCCCAATAGGTAATGTGGTTAGTGTTTAGGGTTTAGGGTTTAGGTGGAAATTCAAATATTTCACCATGTAAAAATAATTAATCTTTAGAAAAAAAATCCTCTAAAAAGGAACAAAAAATCCTTCAAGGTATCATAACTCTATTATAACTAATCTCAAGTTTCAACATGAGCCAAAATATCATCTTTCAAAAACCCTCATATAAAAATAAATAGACCTATTATTTATTACTTAGGGGCCAAAATCCCTTAAGCTACTATTATAATATCATCTTTGAAAATTGTCTTTATTTTCGCCTAAATTCGAATAAAAAAATTACTGCTATTTTTCAAAAAAAAAAAAAAAATCTTCAAAGTTTCAAAACCACAAAACCAAAAACCAAAACACAGCCTCGTAGTGTCCTTCCAGTGTTGATACCGGGCATAGCTCTGGTTTATTTATAATTTTTTTGTGTATGGTGGTTAGGTTTATCAATAATGATTTTTTTATGCTCTAATTAGGTTATCAATATTTTTTTTGTAATAATCAAGATTTTTGATGATTCAATACCAAACAATTAGGTTATAATATCAGATCATTATTGATCCCAAAACTTAAGAAAAAAATGGTTGGATATCTATACATGGTTCAAGTAAGTACCCAAAAATATAGAATGTTGCTGTAAAAAAAAATTAAAAAAAAAAAAAACTTTCATATTTAGCTTGTAGCCAAATTTGGCTAAATCTTCCTATGGATGATCGCCACTTTGACTATAACAAATAATAAAATTTTGAAAAAAAGAACCATTGCTACCAGGCTCTGAAAGGTGGTATACCTAATAAGACTGGTGAGTTTCATATCTAGTATGTAGCCAAATCTGGCTAAATCATCCGATGGATGGTCGCCACTTCAAAAAAATTGTGGAAAAAAAAAAACAATTGGTACCCAGGCTCTCTTCTAATACTGGTAAGTTTTCATATCTAGACTGCAGCCAAATCTGGCTAAATCATCTGATGGATGATCACCACTTCAGCTACCTCACAAAATTGCTAAACTGGTTTCCAATTTGAGAGCTGATGGAGGATAGATGGAGAGCATCATGGAAGCAGCAGCCCTGTAATAAGAGTAATGTAGCGGTAATGTTGTAGAACTCGCTAGCTGATCACTACTACTGAGGCACAAGTGGGGACGAGCCGTGGGCAGGCCGGCAGCAGCAGCAGCAGCAGCAGTACGAAGGAAGGAAGGAAGGAAGTGGGCGCCCTTCTCAAAATGGCGGCTGGACAAGAAGCGTGTCGGCAATAAAGAAATGGGAATCCGTCATCAATGAAAACCGTCGACATGAGGACACGCGCCCATTATTATGCTGCTGCTGCTGGTGGTGGCTGCCTGTCAGTTCTTCATAGGATCGTATTTCATTTATTACAACACTAACTAGCTGCTACAGCCCAGCTACGTCTCGCCTCCTACAGCGCAATTCATCAACGCAACTTCCGTCCCTAGTCCGCGGCTCTACCGCTTAATCCTCCCAATTCCCAAGATGGGTTCAGTTATTATTCCTCGCCCCTTCTTTCCTTCCTTCCCTCTGCTGCTGCCGCCTGCATTTGTCCCCAGAACATCGTTGTGCAGTAAGTAATACTGCCCGCAGACACCGGCCATGTACTTTTGACTGAGCAACACGACGTACTAAAGTCAGTCAGTTGTAGTCTTAGAATTTATTTAAAAAAAAAACAAAGACCAGCTTGGGATTCCCGCGTGCCTTGTTGTTGATTCTTTGAGAAAACCGTGGGATCCTTGCAAAGCAAAGCACTGAGCAGTAAGGACTGGTCTCTCATCTCTCATCTCCGGAATCCTCCGGCGCTCTCATTCCATTTACACTCCTGGAAGGAAACAAAGAAAGGTATTTTCTCTTCTAGTGCAAAGACGGGCGACCAGAGCAGTCGTGACGAAGAAGAAGAGAAGGGTCCTCGTTCACAGGGTTTAGGGTTTAAACCCACCTGCTACTAAACCCTAAACCTGCCATTTGCAAAGTGGGCTGTTGTACAAACTATCTTCTTTTTCCCCCAAATTCTTTCTTTTTCTTCAAAATGAAGTGATCACAATCAGGGTTTTTTGGGGTCCAATTTTGTCATACTAAAAAAATTGGATCCCCCTCCCCCCCCCAAATGAGCAAACCTTACTTGAATTTGCACTAAAAGACAAATTCCAATAATTTCCCAATTTTTTTGGATTAAACGACATGACAAATTTTGTTGAAATTTTTAATCCAAGAATTTCGACCGTTAAAAAAACCTATTGAAGTGATCACAACCGGGGTTTTTTTGGGTTCAATTTTGTCGTATAACAAAAAAAATTGGTTTCTTTTTTCTCCCCAAAAAAAGAGCAAAATTAGTTGAATTTTGCATTAAAAGAGAAAATATCGAATAGTTTCCCATTTTTTTGGATTAGAAAAAACGACAAAATTGAATTCATAATGACGTAATCACAATCAGGGTTTTCTAAATTCAATTTTGTCATATAAAACAAATTGGCTATTTTCCTTTCCCAAAAAATTGAACAAACTTAGTTGAATTTGCACTAAAAGAGAAAAAATCCAATGATTTCCCAAATTTTTGGATTAAAAAACACAAAAAAAATTGTTCAATTCAAAATGAAGTGGTCACAATCAGGGTTTTTCTGGGTTCAATTTTTTTCATGTAAAAATATTGGCTTTTTTGTTTTCCCAAAAAAAAAGAGCAAACTTAGTTGAATTTGCACTAAAAGAAAATATTTTCTCAAATTTTTGGATTAAAAATAACAAAAAAAATTGTTGGAAAAAATCACCAATCACAATTTTTATTAGTCATTACTTACAAAAAAAATTGTAATATTTTGACAATCTTTTTTTTGAGAAAATGCTGGAAAATGATTTTTTTTTCCTAGTGTAAAGTGGACTTACATAATAAGGGGTTAAAACAAGAGAAGCCAAAGAGTGATATGTAATCAAATGAGTTAGACCCCCAAAAAATCTGAGCGTGGGTTTTGCCAAATTTGGACATGAACTGCTTCTACTACAAAATATTATTAAGACCCAATTTCAGGTGTTTGTTTTTAGGGTTTAGGAATTTTTTGAGTAAGGTAGTCCTAATTCCCTTGCTTGGTTTTACAACATTTAAGTGCTAGTTGAAATTTTTGGACAAAAAATTGGGAAACTTATGGATTTTTATTTTCCCCTAGTGTAAGTAAGTACAACTAATTTTGCTAAAATTTGAAAAAAAATTAAAAAAAAAAAAAAATTGCTTATTTGTTACGTCCCAAAAGGGTAAAAAATTAAGTAACTTATTTGAACTTATTATTTCTGGTGGGTCCATTGTTAAACAGACTCTCTCCTTTTGGAAATTAACAAAATCCAAGTTCATTAATTCCACAAGATCTTGGAGTACTATGACACACATCAAAGGAGGTGGGGAGGGGAGGGGGTGGCCTTTTAAGGTCACTTTTCTAAGTCCCCCCACAAGAGTGTGAAAAGGTCCAAGTGAAAAAAAAGAATCTTACCTACACAAGTGTGAAAAACCCCAGGTGAAAAAAGGCTTTTTTAACAACCTCCACAATAGTAAAAGCTCCAGATGAAAAAACAATTTCTTACCTCCACAAGTGTGAAAAAGTCCCAGGTGAAAAAAGGGTTTTTACCCCCCCCCCAATAATAGTAAAAGCTCCATATGAAAAAACGATTCTTACCTCCACGAGTGTGAAAAGCCCCAGGTGAGAAAAACGGTTTTTCACCCCCCCATAAGTGTGAAAAGCCCTCAGGTGAAAATGGTTTTTTACTACCCCCACAAGTGTGAAAAGGCTCAGGTGGGAAAAAGAAAAAGGGTTTTTTAAATCCCTAGCATAGTGTGAAAAGGTCTCTAACATCTAAGCATCTCCTCGAGGTGAAAAACGTTTTCATCCCAAAACTTGTGCGAAAAGCTCCAGGTGGGAAAAAGAAAAAGGGTTTTTTAAATCCCTAGCATAGTGTGAAAAGGTCCAGAACCCGCACAAAAGCTCCTGTGTTCGCTAGCAGCGTTGCGCATTCCATTGCGTGTCCCGCATCGCCATCTCCTCGTCTTCGTCTTCTGCTCGAGTCTGTCACGCCATCGGGCGCGCGCTTACGATTTTGTGAAGCCGGTTGCGCTTTCCACAGATTTCCGGATCGCTGAATTGGAGTTGAGAAACGATCTTGTATGCAGGCGAAAGAGGGGCTAATTTTGTTGTATCTCAATTCAACACTCGGTGAGCTATAAGTTTCCTGACCGTTTGCAAGCCTCCTTCCTGCACCCCTGGCTATTTCCCACCTTCTAGATTTCTTCTTCTTCGTCGTCTTCTTTCATTGCACAGCTACTCGCAGTGTCAATGCCCAAAGATAGCTTCGTGGTGTAATCGTTGAGCTGCAAAGTCTTGGGAGTTGGAGGAGCCGGCCTGCAACTTGTCTCTGACCTGTGTCGACTACTCTCTCAGCTCAATGTAGCTCTAGTTCTTGCATGCATGTTGATCTACCCACATTTTATGCTTGCTTGATTTCCTAGTGTTGTATAAGGTAGTGTATGTGATCGTATGATCACGAGCCAGTGCTACTCTTGATGATCATCGGAGCCCATGCACTTCGACCCTGCCGCCGACGTTGCAGCGCGGTGGAGCTGATGGACTCGATGTTGATGGTGAACAAACCAAATTATTCTCCGACCCAAGTGCAGATTAGGCTCGTCCTTATACGACTAGCTCCGTATTCAATTCCTGCACAGACCCAATTCCTCGAGGAAATAAGAACTGAAGAAGCTTTAGGTTAGAATGTGCAACTGCTGTTGCTGAACGAAATCCCGCGGGACCATAAGCTAGCATCCCATAGATTGTCAGCATGTTATGCAGTTACGATGCTGATGCGATCTCTCAATTCCAGTGCAGCCTAGCAAAGAAAGAATCAGCAGGAGCAGCTAGCAGCTGGCGTGAGGAGGATTCTGACTGTGCAATGTAGTACGCGCCCTCAGTAGCTGATGGTCTGGTCTCCCGCGAGTTGCAGATGATGTTTACTGCAGCATTTTTCTGCTATCTCTTCGGTCGAAGGCAGACCTTGAACTGTGACATGATGCACTGTAGTACATGCGCTAATTGCTGGGAATCGTGCCCCGGAGCTTGACGAGTAAGGTGCACACATATATACATATTCTTTGAACGACATTGACCGCGAGAGTACCTAGACTGTGACGTCGGGGGGAAAGCTGTTGGGCTTCCGGGGTGGTGGTGGTAGTGGTGGGCATGGCGAATTTTTGTTGGAGTTTTGCATCGCTTTTGATGGCACTTACGACGTTCGTAGCTCTTGTTGCATTCAGGGAAGAATCCGACGTTTTCCGAGGACCAGGTACGAGACTGACGAGACTCCTGACTGCATTCGTGCAGTTCCTCCTTTCTTAGCAATGATGAGTCATGAACACTCAAGACCAGCTGCTGCTTCAATTGTCTGATAAATCTCGATGCTCGTGATAACTGCATTGTTTTCAGGACACCATCACCACAGACCCAGCAGAGATCAATTGGCATCCGCTGCTTCAACTACGTCTGTTGTGCGAAAGCTGCTGCCACTTTACCAACAGGAGCTGCTGCTTGCCAGCAGCACCAGCAGCATTGCAGCTAATCAGGTGATGAATTCAGCGACTTACAAATCTGCAGCTCGATCAATAGTTGAAATCTTCTTCTTCTTCTTCTTCTTACAGATCAAAATGCATCTTTGCAGCAACCAAAAGTTGAGAATCGATCTGGCGCAGAGTTATATATATATATGTATATCAGTCCTGAATCTGAACTGTTGCAAATGTTTTTTTGTCATCTTTCATACCCAACCAATGCAGTTGCTCATGGATTGATCATTGACCCAGATGCTATTTTTGTTTGCTAGTGCAGGTGAGTACTTGTGAAACAACAAATAGTGTAGATCAAGGTTCAGAGCAATGGCGGCAGCAGCATAAGCAACAGGTGGTTAGTACTACTAGGCAGGATAGACATCACAGATCAAGCCCCAAGCTGCTCTTAGAAAACCTCAGCAGCAGCAGCAGCAGGACCAGACAAAAGGATTCAAGTCTACTGAAATACCGGTTGCCTCCTCGAAGGTCAGTGACAGTGTTTGAGACAGATAGATTGGTACCTACTGGACCAAACCCTTTTCATAACAGCAACAGTACACAGGTTTGGTATCCTTGAGCTTGCAAAAAGCAGCAATCACAGCTGCAGCACTAATTCTTCCAAAAACACGAAACACAACAAACAATGCTCAAATATTATACTTTGTCTCTCAAGGTGATCTCTGAATGCTCAGACTTATCTTCTTCTTTTGTCTTTTGGGTAAATAAATTATTTTTTCGGGTTTTGCTTCTGGTATCAACTTCTTGATAGTGCAACAAACTAAACTTTAAACAAAACTCTCATGAAAAGAGTTTTTCATGATAGGTGCAACAATGGTCCTCAGTGAGCACCACCATGTTGGAGGACTACTGTGGCTCTAGTTTTAATTAATTAATTTGTGAGCCATTGTTACATTTTTACAATTTTCACATAGAGTTCCTTAGACTCTGAATGAATGAACATAATCATTGGTGCAATTTGTATGATAAATTGCAAACATTTAGGTGCAATATGTGATGATTCATCACAAGGTGTTTGCTTGCTTGAAGCAGCATGCAAAAGCATATATCCTCAAGAATGCGAATAAATGTGGGTTGTTTGTAAAAGTGGGTTGAGCTTTTGCTTTGCAATAAATATTAAAGAACAAAAGTCATCAATTAGCATCAAGGAGTAAATACATCACAAGCGAGAATGTGTGGAGGGGTGTGCAATGGGTGAAAAGTTGAAGAGGTGACCTACTCCATCTATGGTACTGCAAAAGGTGTCCTGAAATACAACTCAAGAACATTAAATTTGAGTCAGCTTCTCTTATTCCTTGTTCCCTTTGTGGTACCTTGATTGAAATGTACCCAACAACAAATTGAAAAGAAAGAGTCTTAGCATTGAGTGTGATGAACCTTGGCAATTTTTCACAGAACTGCAATTGTTTTGTTTATTTAAAGGTATGATCACATCTGGTGTTTGAGGGCTTGCAACTAACACCACCAATGGTACTTTTGTTGATGTTAGTGCCATGAACCACAATATGACAAGTTAACATTTCAAGTTACCACCAATTCTCTAAACATTATTTCAACATTTTCACACATGATGTTAATTGATAATCAACATTGAGGTGTCTTTTTGGACTTTATAATTTAATCCACACCTACAAAAATAATATTTCCCCATTTGTTCGATGTTTGAAAGAGAGAAAAAAAAAAAAGAGAGACAAGGATGCATACTAAACATTGGGCTAATTTGTCAATTTTTGAGACTTCGATTATCATCAAGGTTTAGCTTTGAAATCGTTTTTTTCAAAGATTTAATGTTACTTAACAATGATTGTACTAACACCATTTTTGATATCAATGCCATGTCATATGCCACCTAAGATTTAATGTTAGTTAACATTTTATTTGTGAATTAGTGATTAGTTTTAACATCCTTAACATTGCTTGACATTGAAATTAACATCAAGTGTGGCCATACTTTAATATTTTAATGTGATTAAAATTGATGTTTGCACTTTAATGCAATAACCATTAAAGGTTCAATCAATTTGATTTTCAAGATGATTTGGATGATTTCGTAAGAGCCTTATAGGTCATTATCATGTTTAATCATGTTCATCTTGAGATAGATTTCCCTAGCAAGATTGTTAATTGATATTTTTAATAATGATTGTTTATGTGTGTAATTCAAATGTGGAATTTTTTTAGTCAAATTAGTTATTTGTTATATTATACTAGTCAATTATTGGTCACATATTGATTCATTTTTAAAAAGTTTTGAATTATTCTGGACAAAAATAATTTTGGAGATTGATTAGAAGTTGATTGAAAATGATTGAGAAGAAAGATTTTAATATTTTTGTAGAACTCAATTTAGAAGTTTTTCATGTGATTTTTTTTGCTTTTGCATTATTTGATGTTTTGTAGTAGAAATGGTTCAATGTTGAGAAGAAGATAAAATAACTCCATCATAGAACATAATCAGAATAAGAAAAAAAATTAGAATATGAACTATATTATGTTATTGTTGTTGAATTAAAACAAATTTACATAAGAAATGTAAAAAAAATGAGAAAAAATAGAATAGAACAAGTGAAATTATACAAACGTCTACCAATCATCCATTTTCTGAAATGTAATTATGTCACCTATGATATCTCTAATCGTAACACCAATGGGAAATGGTATAGTCAACTCTTATTAGTGGAATAAGCTCTTTAAGGATTAGACTCTCAATTCATGTACTATTAATCTTTGGTCTCTTTTTCTCTCTTTTCAACACAATTTGACACAATAGATTGCCACAAATTTGATTATGTAATCCAAATTCACAACTTTTGACTTCCATTAATAAAACAACGGTCATTCAAACAATTCAGCAATGTTGATTAATGCCAACATAACAATCAATCACAACTTTTGTTCAACAAACATTCCAAGGCAACAAGCGTTTGCATTTCTTTTCACACAAACTAGAAAGTTCCCATTAATTCACAAATTTTTCAGACACCAAATACCCTTAGCATAACTTCTTCCAGCCATATTTCTACATTGCAATTACTATCAATGTTGTCATGGCCATCTCCATAATCACAACCCAACAATTCTTAATCCAAAATCTTGTTGCCAACATGTATCAAATTTTCTTAATTGAACCAAATCAATTGGATAAACAAAACCACTAATATAAAAATTTCAATAGAAACACCATCAATCACCCAACATTTCACCAAAATTGAAACGCCCCAATATCCCACATGCACAAACTTGCATTCAACCTTCAAGGTTGTTCACAATGAACAATCTCATATACATGACAAAACTATCAAATTTACATACATTATTCCAAATAACATCTTTCGACAATAACACATTCAATTGACCAAGATTTGAACCACATGAAAGGATTTCAAATTTTGCATGAACAATCTTACAAACCCTCAAGGTTATTTGTAGTGGACAAACTCTTAATATCTCACCAAAACCCTGGTTATACCTCACTTTTATTATCATCTCCCATAGCCTTTTTGTTTATTATTAGAATGATCTAGTCTTATAAAATACACAAGTAAAATAATTGAACTTTGAATATTGGATTCCCACATTTGCAACCTAACAAACTTTTACAATTCTAACTTTCAAAAGAAATGTTACATTATTGAAAAACACTCTTGGAAGATATGCCCTTATTGCAATGTTGTGCTACTTTTCACATGCATCCACACCAAGCCATGTTAATTTGCAACCACACATTGTAAAAACCAAACATCCAAAAATCCAACTCAAGATAACAAGCTCACCAACACACATGTAAAAAGGAAAAAAACCAAAAAGCTTCCACCATTCTCGTTTGCTATCAACACAACCCAATAACAGTAACTCAAACTCCTCATGTTCCTTGTTTCTCATTTGACCCAATTTCCACATTTTCAAGAAATTTTTGAATTGTAACTAAAATTCAAATAAATCATATTTTGTGTGTTAAAATTAGACTTACATGAGTTTTAACTACAAAAAATGATGAAGTGTCATCTTCTTCTCAACTTCTTTTCAGGTCACAAGGTTTCATGTATTATCTTACAAAGAAAAAATTACAAGATGTGAAGATTGTAACCTAGCATGTCAATTGGGCATTTAGTTTGGAAGGAATGAGGAGAAACAATTAAACTACATGTAATGATTTTTTTGTTAAGTATTTATTACATAACATTAGTTTTTTTTGTAGGACCCTATTTGTTGTTGGAACCTAATTCATTGTTAACAAGGTTTTAGTTTTTTTCGTGTTTGGGAAGGTTTATTTCATGGTGTGATAATTTTGGAGTCTCATCTTATGTGTTTTGGGATTCCAAAACACATAACAAAAACAAAATCTTGCAATTTGCAAATGAGTATTTGCTATTCATGTGCATGTTTTCATGTGTGATTTTGTTAGTTTCAATAATGTTGGGTGCCAATCTCAAAACACATAACACCTTTTATCCACACATTGGTTTCTATGTAAATTGTTCTCAAATCATTTTCATGCACTTAGTTTTTAGCATAGAGGATGACACTCTTTTTTGAATTTACAAAATACATGAGTCAAAATATGAGGTTTCATATATTAGTTATCAAGTAGTTCCAAAGTTTGTAAGGGTAATTTTGAAAAACAAAATTTCACATAATATTTTCAAAAAGTGCCTTGTTTGACATACGCAATGTAAAAAATTTAACACTTAATGTCCCCTTAGGTTTCTAGCTCATCTTTTGCCATATTGCAATGTCAATGTTTGATCTTTTAATTGCTATCACTTTAAAATGTACTTTTTATTGCATGAAATAGGTAAATGTGATATCAAGCAAATTAATAATCACTTCAAATTTTACTCTACTAATATGATATGGAATTTGGGTCCAAGTTGGGATTTTCAACTTTGTCCATGTAAGTTAACTATGAACATACATTGGCCAACATTCAATCTTTTTCAATTTTAACTGTTTAATTGCATTCAATATTTGTGTCCGGCTTGCACATGGTGTGTGTTTTAAGGCCTTCCAGTTGGGTTCTCCAAAATGGTACATCAAGACAAAAGAGGTTTGAAGTTAATTTTGCAATTTTAACTTGTTTTTGGACCCTTAGGAACTAATATAGAAATTTGTCAATTCTTCTATATATTTATTTATATTCTTTTATATTTGGTTCATAAAATGGAAGTGAAAAAATTGCATTTGCCAAGTTCCTTGAGCCTTGAAATCACAAGCCCCAAGAATATGTTTCAGGTGATAGATATTCCATTAAACAATTCAAAAGGATTAAGAACTCTTTAACTTGTAAAACTTCTAAATTGAACAAATTTGCAACTTAAATTTCCATACGGTAAAAGCAACTGCTACCAAGCACTCAAGAGTTTGAACCATTAGTTCAGAAAAGAAAAAAAAAAAAAGAAAAAAAAAAAGAGAACTTTAGATTTCATAAAAACAAGCTTGGTAAAGTTTTAGGTTGACAGGAAGGCTCAAGTTTCATCCATTCATCATGGATGAAACTTCTTATGGATGGATGAAACTTATTAGATGATGCAATTCTTTTTTATAAAGTCCGCTTGTACAATTGAAATTCAGTAGGATCACCAAAATCCTCTCTTTCTGCAATTTGGTCATGTACATAATAGATAATTCACATGCAATGACAAATTTTGGAAAGTCTTGCCTTGCCTAGGAGAAACTCTATATATCTGTGAACACAAGCATGTGGAGTTTGGTTTTACCTTGTTACATTGGCAATACCCTCAGCACGATCTTGTTGCTGCCACCAGCACATGTTTGCACTTGGTGCCCACATAAATACAGTCTTAGGTTCTTCCCCAGCCATGTATGTAATTGCTTTCGATAAAAGTGCACAACAGGGTTGTAGAAGTCCTGTTGTTGAGCTCTTACACTGACATCTGCAGGACCTGCAAGCACAGTGGATCACACTCTTCAAACCAAAACTAAAATCTCCCTCATGTACAATACCCATGAACTAAGCCTTGACAGACAAAAGCAAGCCTTCAATGAAGACAAAAAGGTAGACAAGGTTGTACAAGGCTCCATCGAAGGTTGTCAAATATGTAGTTGTGGAAGGTTTGGAACCATGTGGATGAAACCAATGCATTTCTGTCTTGACTCAAAGCTTAGACTCCATGTTGTGGAAAGTTAGTCAGGCTGAAATTGGTCATGTTATGACTAAATTAAAAAGGGCCAGGGCCATGAGAGAGGATATTAACTGCAGACTGTATGATGCACATTGATCTGATAATTGGATTCAGCTGTTTCCGGAAAAAAAAATGACAAAATGCAAGTCGAATAACAAGTGCCACAAAAACTAAGTCTATTGAAAGGCACGATTCAAATGTGAGTGGGTGACCTTACATTCACACTGCTTATGGCACTCGGCATTCCTGGATGTTCCAAATGTCAGTAGCATATTGTGAAATAGTGCGGTCACTGCTGAATTTCCCAGAACCAGCGGTGCTCAGAATGCTGCTGTGGTTCCAACGTCTCCTGTCCCTGCTCACAAACAACAAAACAAGACACATAAGAAATTCTGTCAAGAACAGATGAGTCCCAAGTGCAACTTAGAAGTGTCACAATTCGGAGAGGAGATTTAAGCTGTTTCTGTAAACTTTGGGGTAAGAGTGTCTTCTGAAAACTGAGATAAAGAGAATGCATGGGTTTTCGAAGGCATATTTCATTAGGAACACTAGCCAAATGAAGGGTGAGAGATGTACTTATATGCAATATCAATCTCCTTTTGAGCTTCAATATAGGAAGGGAAGTCTACTCCAACCAGGAAGTAATCTCCACGGCCATACCCACTGTTACCCTCCAGTGAATCTAACAAAGGTTCATAGTCAAAATCACCAAAAGTCTTGCTCCTGATCATCTGTTTGGCCTCCTCAAATCGAGGATCTGGAGTAAACTGCCAATTCATGTACAAGGTTCCAGGTCACAAAAGAAATATTGTCAGAAAGCTTTGGACTGAACTTGGTACACTATAATTTGGACAGTTGTGATCAATACGAGCTGAGTGAAAAAGCATGTCCAAGAATTTTTCTCAAGCACTGCTCCAAAAACTAGCATCGCTTGCCATCTCTGAACTGAAGGGAGAAAAGAGATAGAACATACATGTCCAGCCATTCTCTCCTCTCGGCAGCGAGGCACATCATCTGCTTGCACCCCAAACAGGAAGAAGTTTTGATTGCCAATTTCCTCACGGATCTCAACATTTGCACCATCAAGAGTACCAATGATCAGACATCCATTGAGTGCAAACTTCATGTTGCTTGTGCCACTGGCCTCCATGCCTGCAGTACTGATATGCTGTGACAATTCACTGGCTGGAATTATGAGCTCTGCTGCTGTTACATTGTAGTTGGGGACAAACACCACCTGCAAAGAGAAAAGAATGGTCAGGTAGTTTGCTAATACACACAAGATGCAGGATGTTAAAACAAAACATATGTACTCCATGGACATTTGGGTAAATGTCCTAAACCTGTGCCCTAATCAGATCTTCCAGAACTTAAGAGTGGGAGTTTCAATTGGTGAAGGGAGTACTCCTGATAACAAAAATCAATTGGATGGAAGGAGATTTCCACATGCGCACCAGTCTGGCAATCTAGAAAGGCTCTGCTCCTCAAACCATTGGGAACATTGGAAGCTGACACCAGGATAGGGAGAGAGGGTCAATGGTCAAAGACAGACTTATCAGTTTCAGGGCTTGTGGAATGATAACCTTGAGAAGGTTGCCAATGTCTGGATCATTGTTGACAACAGAACCAACATCTGTCACAAGTTTCACAATTCGCTTGGCCTGGGCATATGTGGCAAATGCCTTACCACCAAACATGACAACTCGAGGCACCACCCTCTTCCTCTCCTCAGGGCCCATCTCCTGTCATGCAACAGCTTTCCCAGTTTGAGTAGCATATTTCTCCTTTCCATCATATACAAATGTGTATAACCATGATGATGGAATAACAAAGGTCCATTTAGAATAAAAGAACACATTGTGAGGTTAGTAAACAAGGGAAATTAACTCTGACCTATAAATGGAGTCATGTATTCTTATCCAAATTATTGTGAGAGTATTGTAAACAATTACAACTTTGACAACTACCTCTCACATTAGTGGTCCTTGCAGTCATGTATCAAATGATTTTACTGGCAGGTGGGCTTACTCCATAAAATTTACGCCTTCATTGAGAGGCAGAGATGTCTTCCACCTTTTGCTGTCCAAGATCTTCTATGATGTCTCTCTCAAGTTAGATTTTAATGGAATAGAGAAACAGAGAGCTCTGGCAGTACCTTCATCTTCTTGTAGCGGTAAATTACACCCAGTATGTTCAAAAACTGCCGCTTATACTCATGGATTCGTTTGACCTGTGTATCAAACAGAGATGTTGGGTCCACTTTTACACCTGTCACCTTCAACAGGTATTCTGCTAGACGAACTTTGTTTGCAAACTTTGCTGCCTCCCATTCCTTATGTAGCTGTTCATCATCTGCAAACTGCAAAATTGGCACGAAAGTTAAGTGAGAAGAAGTTTAGCAAGTGGGTGGCATGGGGAGAGAGATCTAGAAACTTTGCATACCTGACGGAGGCCAGCTAGAAGATCAAGATTTGTAACCCATTTATCAGTTTGAAGCCATTTCGTGATGATTGCACTTAGTTCTGGGCTGCAGAAGCACAGCCACCGACGTGGAGTCACACCATTTGTCTTATTTTGGAACTTATTGGGCCACAAGGAGCAGAAATCTGAAAACAGCTCCCTCTTCAAGATGTCACTGTGCAGCTCCGCCACACCATTGACCTATGACACCATCCCAACAGGAACATTCTTCTTGCTTAGTATAGGCTCCCATTTAAATAGCCTCAATAAAACATTTCAATACACCTGGGTTCTATCACATGACACAAAATGTCAAGAATACTGCCACAGTTAACTGAAAAATAAGCAAATCGTGAAGGAGAGCTCTGGGTAGTAGAACCTACAGTATGAGAGGACACAACACACAAGTGAGCCATGTGAACAACTGGCTTATGAGGATTAGAATCCAGAACTCGCATTTGCTCAAGCTTGCTTACTAGGTCAGGTCGACTGCTCTTCACCATTTGGCAAAACTGCAACACAAAGACAACATTTGAGCAATGTATCAAAGTGAAATTGAAATTTTGCAGACATTTTAAGAGTTATCATGCCATGAGTATTGTAGTAAGGGAAATTACCCAACTTGAACTTCATGTAGACAAGATCCCAATGCTAGTTGGTAACTTCAATGTCAACAGAGATCAAAGTAACTGAATCTACAAATAATTGTTCATGTGGTAAGATGAAGTGATCTGAAAGGAGGATGACTCACTTTGGGGTCCTCTGAAGTACCACTCAAGTAAGTTGTTGTTTAGTAAAGAGTCTGAGCACTGAGAGCAAACCCCCGTAAAGGAGTTTCTACACATGTGCTATTGAAACCTTTTGCTCTAGCAGCAGCAAGAGAAGCAAATAGACAAGAGATTTAGGAGACCACACCTGCTTATCAATCTCTGCTATAATCTCCATGTGTCTTGGGAGCAGCTTGGCCATGACAACCTGTGACCATTTTTCCAGAGCCTCTGGTAGTACTGTATGATTTGTGTATGCCACAGTGCTGTCACAACCAATGTGTTTTTCAGACTTGTGAATCTTGCCACAAGCAAGAGAAACAGAATATATATCCTACCTTAAGATACCTCAGGCAGAGAGCTTAGAGGACAAACATTTTTCCTGTATCCTCAGCTTACAGGATAGATGGATTACAGAGCTCCAACAACTGGAAACATGAAGGAGCAGGGTACCATGATTCAAACTCAAAAGCTTTCTTAGACACAGTAGGTTTGCAACAGACTGTTCTGTCAGTCTCCTGCACCCACTGCTCTCAGTAAAATCAGAAATTTGTGGGAAAGAGAGATGCACACCTGCCAGTGATGGCCCACGCTTCATCCCAGCCCAATCCCTCTTCATCCATGAGTATGCGCATGAGCTCAGGTATAGCAAGTGTAGGGTGTGTGTCATTCATTTGCACTGCAACTTTGCTTGGAAAGTCAGTCCACTTAATAGCATGCTTAGGTCGCCGTTCCTTGAACCTTGCTATGATATCCTGAATAACCGTAATAAAATGTTCTCAGTTCAGCACAAGATGTTGCAAGTTGAGGTAGGAGACTCTCTTGTGTAACTTGAGGTTGACTCCTACCTCAGGTTGACTCAAGTTACCTCCTCCTTCCATCTCCACAATAATATCACTTACATCCTTGCTCTCAGACCCACACCCTTGGAAAATTCCAACCATTTAACCTACAATGACATCTTTTGCATGCAGCAAGCTGCCAAGGTTCAAGGGTTCTTACTTTTAATGTTCTCTGTTCTACACGTCTGTTGTGTAGCCATCTTGGTTATAACAAGATCAAGGCAGAGGCAAAATTTGGATATTGGTTGACAATTCGGCTGTGTGGAAACTTCACTTTCAAGTTACTGATTCTCAGAAACTTGACATTTTGACTCTACATTTTCAATCTCCCTAAGGGTGGTCACCTATGGTCCTGGTGCATAATTTTCAACCTTTGCTACTACTCAATGAGGTCTATTAAGGTAGGAACTCAAGGCCAATAATAGACCTGTAGTGAGGCACTGCAGAGCAGATACTGCTGCTTAAGACGAAGAAGCTTTCCATCCTCAGTGGCATCACCTGGATAAAGAACAGCACAAATCTGCATCCCCAATCACAACATCTGTGAATGACAGCTTTGTATAGTTTGATCATGACTATATAAACATGTCAGACATGGTCAGCTAATTTAGGACACACTTAAAAAGTTCCACCACTTAACCAAAACTTGGTATGCCATGAGGTACTATTTGAAAAAAGAAAAGAAAGTTCAATATGCTACAAATTAGTTTCGAGATTCTCTAGTCCAGCAGAAACTTCTATCTTTTGCAGGCAAACATGCATGGAACCATGTCCTCAGGAAAACAGCTACAACGTCTATGCTGGTGGAGTTTCAATCTTCTCATGCTTCAAAGTCAACAGCACACTAAGAGATTTACCTGGTTAGCCTTGGACTGCAAGATGGCTGCCTTTTCATGCTCCCCTGAATTGAAAGAATACAAATCGAAGTCCTGTGGTGGTGCCTTTGCCTCCCAAATACGAAGACTGATGGTGTTCTTGGTCATGTAACCTGGGATTGGGACATCATAGGCCAGAGCCTGCATAACCTCTCCTCCCACCCATTTGCGCCTGATAGGTGAACATCATTACCTCAGGATTAGTTCACAGACATGCATGACAGTTACAGGACCAACCAAGGCAAACTCATAACAATAAGCATGCTCAGAATATGATGCAGAGGATTTACTCACGAGCCATCTGATTCAGCTTGAACTTTGCCAAAGAATCGAATTGGATAAACAATGTCATGTCGCACAATCTCCCAAGGGCTAAACTTCTGCAAATTTTTCAAGCCACACAATAGCTTAAGAGAGAAGCATTGCATAAGGCTGACAAGTAGCACAGTGTTACATGAGCAAGATTGTAAAAGGACCAACCTCATCCTCCAATGTAACAAAATAAAGTATTGGATTCATACAAAGCTATGAAATCAAGAAACAGCAAACAAGGAAGACAGTCTGTTAGATGCTACCTTTAAACATGGCACCCAGGAGTATGGAGAAGGGTGCAGGGAAGACATAAACTGAAAATGGAACTGATAGCCATAATTTCATTATAATTGCAACTCTCAAGAGGACGCTCTAGATTATACCACACCTATAGTCATGTCTACCAGTCATACGAATCAAAATGACAAACCTCCAGCCAGTCTTCAGCATATTCCTCCTGGCCCTTCTTGGTTATGCGCTGTGCAAAGAGGCCATACTTGTATCGCAAGCCATAACCCCATGCAGGTAAGTTGAGTGTTGCCATAGAGTCCAGGAAGCAGGAAGCCAGCCGACCCAGCCCTCCATTGCCTAATGCTGCATCCCGCTCCTGTTACACAGTAATCTGATACAAATCAAGCAAGGAGAAAGAAATAGATGATGAGGTACTATCATCTAGAACTGCTTTATAATTCTGCCAACACATGGCAGCCACATGACATGAGAATAACTGGAGAGCAAGTGGAAAGAAAGGAGATGGAGGGTCAAAAGGGTAACCAAACAGGAGACAGCAACTACTTGACATTACTAGCAAGAAAGTGAGTCGGAATCTGGACACATGGCATGTATCTAGAATTCATGACACTCTTGAATGCAGAATACCCTGCATCAAGCTTGCAAGTGAAGTCTTACACAAATAAAAGCTCACCATGGAAAAGAGTTGTACATGATGAAAAACCTATACCTGCTCCACTATAATTTCAAGGTCATGTCCAAGTTTTGAAAGGGCACCAGCATAAGCATCAGTCAGGTTGAGATTTCCAATGGCATTGGTGAGTGCCCGACCTTGCAAGTACTCCATGGAGATGTAGTAGGTTTGCTTTGGGTCAATCTTGTGGAAGTGAGCATAAGTATCATTCCATCTCTGCCATTGCCAAGGAGTACAATGTTAGCATGGTGCACTCTTTCACAAAACTCTGTGTTCAAACAGTGTTGTCCACATGGTCTTGATGAACTGTAAATAACAATGATTCCAACCTGTGGGCCAGACCTTTGCACCATTGTTAACTGATTCAAATGCACAGAAGGCAAACACAGGAAATGGGAAAAAAAAGGGCACTAGGTCAGCATAGAAAACAAAATGAACATTTCTCAAGAAAAATGGGCACTTGTTCAGTATAGTGCTATTTGGATAAGTTTCCCAAACCAATATATCATAATGTCAGAATTGGATAAGAACATTCACAACAGTCTGTGTGTGCTGGAGTGAGAAACTGGAACAATTTTCTATAAGAACCAGAAAAGAGAAATCCTCACAGAAGAAGGAAAATGGGGCTTCAGAAAATGGGTCTTCCGGAAAATTGGTGATAGGCTTCAAAGAGAAAACTACAAAGGCTCTACACGGGTACCTGTATCAGAGCATCTCGGACACTCTCGGCTGTAGAATAGAAGGCCTGTTCTGGGTCAAACTTGAATGGTGAGAAATGTGGACTGTATTGAGCGTGGTACTTGATGTTGGCAGCAACCCCAAACGCATCTTCAGGGGTCGGGTGAGCGATGGCAGGTACAGATCTTGTTGGAGGAAGAGTTGTCGTCTCCGGCAGAGGCTCCACTTGCGACTCCGTTGCAATAGTGCCTCCATTGACGCTTGCCGGTAAGTTAGGCGCCATTTTTTCTACCCTCCTCGCTTCCTGTACAATGAGACCTTTATCACGATAATGAGAATTTTGAACTGAAAAAGCTTCTGTTTCTGAGCTAAAGACGCTTCTCCATGAAATTCACGACCGGACTTCCACGAAGCCGGAAAGCGATAGGGTCCGTAATTCAAGAAAGATAATAATCCACCGATCTAGAATTTTATAGATCAATTCTCTTATATAACGGGTAAGGAAATTGCAAACTCGCGTTCTCAACTGCGCTTCGATAAAAAAACAGCTGAAGAACAAAGCTATTAATTTGTCCTGATGAGCAAGGAAGACCATACTAAGAAGAAATGGCTTCATAACGAGGCAGCATCCCTACCATTTACAGCAAATCGTCCCTTTCAAGAACACCAGCTAGAGAACGAGAAACCAAAAAAAAGAAAAAGAGAGAGATACTGACTATATCCAAAACTTACGATGGAAGAAGAAACGATGCGACAGGAAGCAAAATGCTAGGTCCTGGTTCCTTCCTGTTATTGTCGTCTCTTCTTCCAGACACTCTCTGACGACAAACCTCAAGCATAAAAGAGCATCATTGTATCTGTTCACGTAAACATTTACAAATGCAGAGAGCTGACAAGGGAGAAAGAGAGAAGAGAAATTGCAGGGGAGCGAAAAAAGAACAAAAACACAAGAAAGCCCAAAAAAAACGCCAATCGCATACTACTACTTGTAGTCTGCTGCTGCTGCTACTTCCCTGATCTCTTCCGATTGGAGTTGACTGTTTTCCTGAAAGCAAAGCAGTGACTACATCTTATTTATTGTCGTGCTCAAAGCAACAAGAGAAATAGAAGAGAAACAGTACCTTGCGAGCGTGCGGGCGGGCAGGCGTGCGCTCTGCGACGAAGAAGGTCCGACGAGACGCCGCACGTACACAGAACGCTATGGAGCCTGCGTTTTGCTGCCGCTCGGGAAAAACACTCAAGAGAAGAACATCACTAACTAACAAACTAATCAACTGACTGACTGACTAACTGACTGGCAGACACTCAAGAGAAGAACGTCACTAACTAACTAACTAACTAACTACTCAACTGACTGACAACTCAAGAGAAGAATGTCACTGACTGACTAATCAACTGACACTCAAGAGAAGAGCATCACTAACTGAGACTCAAGGGAAGAGCATCACTAACTAGTTAATTTATTAACTAACCAACTACCTAACTAACTAAACTCAAGAGAAGAGCAACACTAGATAACTAACTGACACTCAAAAGAAGAGGGTCACTAACTAGCTAACTAATCAACTACCTCAACTAACTGATTCAAGAGAAGAGCATCACTAACTAATCAACTAACTGACTGACTACTGACTGACTGACTGACTAATCAACTAACTAACTGATTGCATCCTTTACACTACTAAAAGGGGTTTCTTTCTTTGGAGCCAAATATCTCTTCACGTTATCATCGATTAGCCAATCATGTTTTTTCCCTTCTTTTTCCCTTAACTCAGATAGGGTAGATTGAGCGGGAGTTTGAGGGGGTGGGTGGGTGAGTGAGTGGTTGTGGGTCAGGGGGGGTTTTCGAGAATATTTTATATTTTATATTTTATAATTTATTTTTTAAACAAGGGGTGTGTCATACTACCGCAGCCTAGGGTCAGTTTCCCACATTGAGAAAACGAATAATTATTAAATTTTCAAAAAATAAATTCGTTTTTAAATTGGGAAATAATATTTAATTTTCCATCATCTACTTTACTTATATAAAATAATTGGTGTCCGCACATGCTTGATTCGGTAATTCGTGATTGGCCTGAGCCCCCCCCCCCCCCCCTCCATCCCTTGAGAGCCATGAGTGGAAATCTGTGGGCCCTGCATCCTAGTAATACACTAATAAAATAGAAGACCGTAAACTTAAAAAGGGGTCTTTATTCTTGTGCGGTAGAGATTCTCTTAATTTTCTACGCCTTTATCCCTTCATAATGTAATTGGTGATTAGTGTGTGTACACACGTCTGCTTCTTTTTTTTTTTTTAATTAAAAAAAAATGTGACATAAGTAGTGGAAGTGGGCAATCATCGCTACGAAGATTAGCCAAATTTGGCTATAAATTAAATTTGAAAGCCCCAAAAAAATCTTTTTGAATAGTCAAATTTGGTTGTAAATTAAATGTAAAAGTCAAAAATCTATATTTCTTTCGATTAGCTAAATTTGGTTATAAATTAAATATGAAAGTAAAAAATTTTAAGCATCTTTCTATGTTTTCAACTAACTACTAGACCAGTTATAACAATCTAGCTACTTGTAAGAGGTTTTTCTTTTTAATCTAGCAATTTTGGGCCAGTTTTATTTGCTGTAAAGGTTTTTTTCTAGGAGAAAGACACTTCTCTTTGATTTATAAAATACACAAATAAAATATTAGGTCCCATATATTAGTTGTTGAGTAAAACTTATAATTTGATTAATAAAAAATATGCATGTCCCAACTCATTTTCGCATGTGATTCATTTTTTAAAATCAAACTTGATTTCTTTTCTAGCTCCAAGTTTAACTAGAATTTAAAATTTTAAATAAATATTAAATATTAAAATTAGATTCAAAAAAATTAATTATAATTTAATATGAGGTGAATAAATCAAATTAAATTAAATTTCTTTTTGCCAAATTTTTGACATTCTACTTATTACTTGTGCCAAAATATATATATAATTCTTATAAAATAATGGATCTGCAAATTTTCAACTTTAGGTTTTGAACTGCAGACCTTAACATCTTAAGGTTGAGAATCTCAAGTCTCATAAACATGACAAGAATGTGTTCATTATTTTTTTTATAACCATTATGTGCCAAAATTTTCAGAATTAAAAAACCAATTGCCGAAGTTAAGATTTTGAATTTAATTAATATTTGATAGTTTATTGCCAAATCCGATCAAGGAGTATGATACCCTGGTACCTAAGCTAGTTAGGCACTAATTAAATATTTTTGGAAAATTTCAAATTTTTCTGAAAAATAGGTGCCTAACGTGCCAAAATTTGAGTGAAACTATCAAGCACAACAATTTCATTATTTAGTACAATGTTGAGTTGTAAATGATTATTATGATTATTACTGCCAAATATCACTAAATTATTATAAGATAAACATCACATAAATGTGTTTATCATTTCATATAACCATTACCTATTGAAAATTTTAAAATTAAAAATTCAAGTGTCGAAGTTAAATTTTCAATTTTAATTAATTACTTGGCAGTTTGTTATCAAATCCAATCAGGGAGTATAGTAACTCATTGTTGAACCCTTTTTTTTTTTCACCCCTCACAAAAAGGCATGACAAAGCAATATGTTCAAAATTTTGAATATGAAATCATACCACTACTACAATGGTATAAAATTTCTTTGAGGAAAAATAAAAGTAAAAAATCAAAATAAAATTGTTCTTTAAGAAAAGCTTCTTTTTTTTTTTTGAAAATTTCGACATTTTCTGAAAATAATACAATTTTGTATAGAAGCTGGAAATTGATGAATATAAGGTGCCCTCCAAATACACGACAGATTTTCTCCCAGTGCTTTATGAATTTAGGGTGTCCTCCTAACACACAAGGAAATCTCTGATACGTCGTTAGAGGGATTTTAATGTAACCCTTTATTCTAATAAGGGGCTTATGGAGCCCTAAACTTTGAGATGTCTCATAGAATTGACAGGTGGTGGCCCAAAGGTCTCTTCATAGGTACGTGAAAATAGGCTGTTAATAGGCTATTTTGTGTTTAGACCTGAGTGGGCGGGTATTAGAAAGTTGTGTAACACGAAATTAAGTCGCCACGCCAGTGTGAACACTTCCTGATCTTGGAAGTTAAGTTTGCTTTATTAACCATTTCTTTTTTGTGGCGGCTGTCTTTCCATTACTACTGCATGGAAATGCATGGGAAATCTCTCTCTGGGTGTGTGTGAGATGTTGTACAGGAAGGAATGAATGGCAGCTACTATTGAATGAGCATGGAGGGTGATCACGCGTGGTAGAGGCGGCGCCGAATTATGGTGAGGAATGGAGCTGCAATTATGAGCTAAGGCGGTTTGGAGGTGCTGAAGAGATGAGCTATGGAGGGGGTCCTCAATTTTTCTGCAGAATAACCAGTAGAGGAGAGGAACACTGACTGTGGTTGAGGAGCTTAGAAGATGCATAGGCAGTAAAGGAGATCTGCTGGTTGCCAACATTCTTAGCTGGTTACTGATTTTTTCTCGCTACGCCAATAGCTCGGCCAAGGAATTGCATTTTGTTTTCATGTGGCATTGTCTGAAAGAAGAATAGAGTGAGATCCAAAGCCAGAGATCTATTGAATGTGTTAGCATGGAAGCCCATGAGCACAAGCTGTGTGTGTGAGCAGAAGTTTGCAGGGTGTTTGTAAGCGAATGCTCATGACTAGGAAGGAAAGATCAGAAGTGTAGTCAGAACCCCAGGAACTGCAAATCATGTATAGATCCAGTAGCACTAGTAGAAATCAGCCAAAATGTAACCACTCCATTTACGACTACATGCGATTTGTAGTCGTTTGCAATTAGATTTGGGAATATTTGCAACTACAAAACCAAATTTCAACTATTTTGGTCATTCTCACAACTATGATGCAATTATTAAAATTTTCATCCTATTGGTTAGATCGATTTTACATTCATTTTCATCCATTAATAGGTTGATATGTCCCATTAGTCGCAGTAGTCACCAAATTAATTGCATCCTAAAGGTATTCTACAATGACCTACGGGTGTATTTTAATGTATGTACTAAAATTATATATATATGCGTACGTATGTATATTGTTCATATAATGAATCTCAAAATTAATATTTGAACTTTGGATTTTTAATTCAAATCTGAAAATT
>Ga0116229_10003676_pt1 | contig 25248 bp, 20 predicted proteins | sample S1TSphgellanicum_3_FD_87313 | JGI IMG/M metagenome (GOLD analysis project Ga0116229, IMG submission 87313) | Host-associated microbial communities from peat moss isolated from Minnesota, USA - S1T2_Fc - Sphagnum magellanicum MG | ecosystem: Host-associated > Plants > Peat moss > Unclassified... | reverse complement strand
TTGCCTTAGCTCCCGGGCTTCCTTTTGGCTTAACTCCCGGGCTTCCCTTTGGCTTCAACTCCCGGGCTTCCTCTTGGCCCGCACCCTTGCAATTCCCTTTGCCTTGGTCGCGAGCCCAAAGCTAGGGTTGCGACATTTTCATAGCTAAACTTCTACTTGTTGGCAGAAGCTCTATTAGTTTTTGGTTAAATTTTTATCTTATATATATATATAGAATTAACTTAAAGACTACTTTTTCAACAAAATCTTATAACAAAACTTTTGGCTACCCTATTGACTTAACCATCTTATTAACATAATTACATTATTTGACCTAATTTGTTTTTTATTTGTGTACATACCTACTTGCTTAGCCACCAACCTACCTACATACTTATCTACTTACCTACCCACCCCCACTCACCTACCTACCTATCATTTACACAATGTTAATGTTTGCTAATGTATGATATATAAAATATGAAAATATTGCACTAAATGAACCAATGACCGTTTTAATCATGATATTTGACCCCTTGATGTTAATGAATGATAACCTTGAATGCGAATATTGCACATTTGATCAACTTTTATGACCCACACATAGGTATTGCATATTTTGGTAGTTATTATTAAAAGTTAAAGTAGTTGAAAATCCAATCACAAAATATAATGCCCACATATGAAAACAATGTTATTTCAAATAAAATACACCTCAATAATTATTACATATTTTGTGAGCAAAATGCAAGCATTATTATTATTTATTTATTTTGGATTTTTTCTTTTAAAAAATATTTTTCTATGTCTTGTTTTTCTTCTAGATTTTTTTTTCTAATTTCTTTTATTTTTTATCCTTTTATTTCTTTTTCTTTTTCTTGTTTTAAATGATTTTCTTCTATTATTTATCATAATTAGTTTATTTCTTCTAATTTTCTAATTTTTTATCGTCATCATATTTTTCATTGGGCATGCATATTTTATGTTCAACATTTGGGTATTGCACAAACCATCCAAAAAAACCAATTGACATTTTATGCTTCAAATGTGGGTATTGCAAAATCATTATAACAAAACTAATGTTTATTTTGTGACCCTTATGCAAGTATTTCACATTGAATTTCATGTTTTTAGAAATTCTTTTAATGCAATAATGCAATATGTTTAAAACTCATATTTTTAGGGAAAACTTCAACAAAGTGTTAATGCAATGCTCACATTCAAAGCATGAAAACATAATACAAACGTGAGGTTACAATTGCAATAAAACAAAACTTATATGTATTGATGCAAGTATCACATTTATCAAAACTTTTTTAAATGTCCAAAAAATGGATAACATGAAATCCATGCCATTGTTTATGCTAAAGAAACCTAAGTAAGACATGCATGCTACTTTCTAACCTGAGGAAACACCTTTTTAAACCTATTTTCATTAGCCACCACATCATGTGTTCATCAATAAGTTCTTGTTGTTGTAACCACCTTAATAGCATGTTGATGAGTGTAAAGTTGATAGTGAAACAATTGGAGTTGAATGGCATTGGTTACAAATTGGTAGTTCATAATTATTCAAAATCTACATCAAACACATGATACACATAAATATGCAAATTTGAAAAATATAAACCAAACCCCAGAAAATTACATGGGTATGAACATATATAGTCTACTGAATTTTTTTGAAAAAAAATTTGGAAAAAAATTAAAAATAAGAAATAAAAGAAATAGAAAAAAAAATTCTTCTAGCATTTAAAAAACAGAAAAAATGGAAAAAAAGGCAAAAAAAACTAAAAAATCTTTTTATTATTAAAGAAACAAAAAAAGGAAAACAAAGCAATGAAAAGGAAACAAAAATTAGAATTCTTCTTCTTGAATTAACAATAACAAGAAATAAAATGTTCAAGAAAAAACAAAAAAAAGGAAAAGAAAACAAACTTATTTTTAAATTTTAAAAGTAGAAAAAACTAAAAAAACAAGAAAAAAACATAAACAATCTTTGACTTCTATTTTTTTTCTTTTCATCTTCTTTATTTTTTTGTTTCCATTTCCTTTTCTTTTATTATTTTTTCTTCTTCACTTTCTTTTTCTTACTTTTCCTTTTTGCTTCTACTTTCAAACTAGAACCAAAAAAAAACAAGGAAAAGGATAAAGGCATACCTTGCGTGATGTGTTTAACCAATTAATGATGATGCAACAAGAAATGGCAATAAGCGCAACGATATGATGGAAAAATTGTAACAATAGACGAAAACAAAGAAACAAAAATGAAAGAAAAAAATGATAAGAATAAAAATTTATAGCACAAACAAAAGAGAAGAAATAATAATAATAATAATAGCAATAAAAAAAGAGGAAAAAAAATGATGAAAAGAAAAATTCCCCCTTATTTTTCCCTCCTTTTCCTTCTTCTTCTCCTCTTTTGTTCCTTCTTTCTTCCTCTTCTCTTCTACCATCATCTTCTTCTCTTCCATTGTTGTTGAAGTTTTTTCTTCATCATTTTTCTTTTCCATTATTGTTGTAGCTTTTTCTTCATCATTTTTTTCTTCCATTGTTGCTATTGAAATCTCGGTGAAGGGTGGGCTAGTGAAAAGAAAAGAAAAAAAAAACCCACCTCAATGTTTGGTTTGGTTTAAGTTAAATGATTTGGGTTCATCCCAAAACGACCAAAACAATCTCATCCACAATTGGTGCATTGGTGGGTGCTGGTTCATTCAAGGCCCACACTAGTACCACAGTAAAAAGTTCAAAATTCATCTAAATTTTACTTTTAAATATTATAAATAATATTCTATGCCTCAACAAAATTAGGGTCTTTTGAGTACAAATCTAACATTTCTTGGGTTTAATATGGTCATTAAAAGGCCTCACTCAAGAAAGTAAAGGTATTATTAATGAAGGCTAAAATGAGCAATTGGTAGGTTGGTACTTCAACTTTTTTGAATGAAGACTCTTATAATTTAAAGGCTACATCAACTTGAAAAATGTTAGAATTAGATCTTGAAAAATGAATTATTCTTACTTTTCAAACCCAAACTTTTAATCTTCCTTTCTTGAATAGGCTTTCTAGAACTTTGAACAGTCAACATGTACAAGTCAAGGTGAACCAATACTTACATCAATATCTTCAACTTATTTAACCCACAAAATGACAAATTTGAAATTAAAAACCATGATTTAGTCTTAAGGATAGGATGTTTATAATAATTAAAAGTAACCCTAATGTTCTTGGGGTTTTCACTAATGTTGTGCGGGTGTTCACACTTGTTAATAAGTGGCAATTTTAAATTTTAAAAAAATTAATTAAAAAATTTCTGATCTTGGTTGTATCAAAAACATCAAAAAATTTACTATTTTCATGAAAGAATTTATAAAGTACTAATCATTATAAAGATGGTTTTTTAAAAATTTCTAAAAATTTGAAAACCACAATCATACATCAAACTTGAGTTTTTGATTAGGATATATATACCTATACCAATTCTAATTCTTCTTTAGTTTGATAATTGATTTTGATTTTGATTGGTAATCAAATCAATTTCTTGATTGAAATTGAAAAGTTTGAACACTTTGATACAACTGTAATCATGTTTGAAATGTGATGCCACACAAAAAATTGAAAAATTATTAGTTTCAACTAATTGTACAAAAATCAAAACCTTGTTTGTTCCACATGCTTTGATATTCACATTTTTATGTGAAAGGTCAAACTTTTGTCAGTCACCAAAAATTAATTTGTCACCCAAAAAAAAAAAAATTTTAAAACTCGTGAAAATGTTCCATTGGGTACAAATTACAAACATTAGCCATGTAACCTGACCATGCAAACTTTTGTGGACATATATTTGTCGTGTTTCTTATTAATTTGCAAGCACAAATAAATAAATATCTCATGGCAAGGGAACAAAACAAGAAAAAATAAAGGATTAAAGTCTAAACAAAAGACAACATTCAAAACTGCAAAACATACATGGGGAGCCCCAAAAGTAGAAACTAAATAACCTAGGACCTAAAGCCATCATCAATAGCATGAAGCAAGTTGTGCAAGGAGATGGGTGAAAATCTTGGAAGAACATCAAGCCTAGAAAAGGCCTCTTGTGTTGTTACAATTGCCCATCAAAAGATAATGGCAACTTGAATTCTCTAAAGAGCCATAGACATCCTTTGCTTATAAAATGAATGTAAAATGGAAATAAAAGGTCCTCCAAAACCCTTCACCAACCATGGCATGTTGGCACATTGATGAAGGAAATCATCAACATGTTGGTGTAAACATCCAAATATCTTTATTACAAGAGGGATAAATCATCTTTTGAATGTCAATCCTAATATGACAAAACTTTTGCTTGAACTATAATCATCCCAACCATTATTTGAAAAGAAGATGTTCACAAAATAAGATTTACACAAATTGGGTCAACAATGACTACATTTGCCATATGTTGTAAGTACAATATTCACTTGTTGCTTCAATAACTAGAAAGATGGTGCCAAAAGAACATGAATTTGCTCTTGTGAGACATGGAACTCGACATTTTTAGTAATGGAGGTGAAAGAATTTTGAATCGAATCATTTGGGCCCAATCTTACACAAGATCTCAATTGAGTGTGATGACAATCATAAGACAACTTTGAAATAATGCTAGAAAATGAATGCTCACATGCATGTTTTCCTTAAGATGATTTGTTCCTTTCTTTGACAACTATTTAAATGGAGGGATTCAAGCCTAAACAATAGTAAGTAGAAGGTCATGGGGTCCAACCACGCTATAAAGAGCCACACCTACCCCCTTAAACCATTGCTTTTTCACTACTTTAAAAAAGAATATTCTTAAATTTTTTTTCATACATCTTTCAAAAAAACATTAAATTTTTTAAAAGTTTTTTTTATACTATTATGTTAAGGTGTATATTAAAAAATATCCAAAAATATGTCATAAACAATATTTTCAAATTATGTTTTTAGTGTCAAAACTATTTTTAAATAATTTGCTTATGAATCCTCAAAATTTTTAATTACGTATTTTTTACTCATTAGATTGATTCCAAATTTTTATGATATGTACATAATGTATTCATAATAAAATTTAATAATTTTTTTCTTTACAATTCAAAATTCGAAAAATTAAATAGTGGTTACGATTACTAATGGTACATGTTAATATTACTGCACCCCATGAACACACCTAAGGTGAACTTGAAATGGAAGTAAACTTGAACTACTAGCCCCTATAGCCCTAAATAAAAATGGGTGATCAACTTTCAAAAAGAAGTGATGATCAAGGCCACAAGCCCCAAATTCCCCAAATACACTATTGGGCGATAATTTTCGCAAAGACAAAACCTATCCCACCTCTAGAAATGGGAAGAGAACCTTCTCAACTAATTAAAGGAGCCTCTAGACATTCCAAATAGTATTACAATTCATGGTTTCTTTGATTGGGTTTTTTAGTCAAAAAATACCCAAAGTGACAAGCATAAAAAAACTACCATGTCAATTTGGACTTATTGATGTGACTAGGTAGTCAATTTGGACCTTGTCATTTTGATTGACAACATGATTGATAAAAGGGTGCAAACTCTTTAAGGGGTACCAAAATGGTGTCAAAGGGTCACCCTTTTGAAGTCATTGTCTTTAAAGGATTAGATGGTTTAGTTGGGGTGATCCTAAACAACATGTGGCCCAAGTTATTTAGCATGGTCCATTTATGTTCAATTTAAAATACCCAAAATAGTTACTAGGTTCAAGATTCAAATGGACACGTAGTGGGTTATTTAATGTCAACTTAAGATCAACCGCCTAGCTAATGCACATGGTCAATGGGATTTTGGAAAAGAACAGGTTTTTTGGATTTAGTTTTGGTCACTTGGTCTTTTTGCTTCATTGATCCTCTGATTCTTTTCTACATGTCATTTTTTAAATGATGCCCTATTTTGTCACATGACCGAGATATGATGATTCTTTCCTCTTTGTGTACACTAGCATTTAGAGTTGTGGTGTTCATGACACCTCATGTGAAGAATGTCTCCATGTGATAACAAGGTTGACATTTACAAAAAGACATGAAGGCTTTGATAGTGATGGAGGGTTCAACAACAGCATTGCAAAGCTCTTCAAGCAGAGCAAAAAACTAAGGCAAAGCAAGAGCAAAAAGTTGAAGCATTGGCAATTTTAATTGTTGATCCTTTTACTCTATTGGATGTTGTGGAGTAAGTAGAACATCAAACTTCCTACACTACTAAAAAATATGTCAGTCAAATCTTGAAAAGGATGAAGCCTTGTGATATGTAATGGAAGCGAAAAACTTGGTCAAAATTGTTGGAATATTCAAAGATTCAAACTTTGATGCCTTATGAATTGCCATCTACAACAAAAACTATTGAAGGAACCTACATTATCACAAATCTTTCCATAATTTAAATCACAAGGTCAGGGCTTTGAAGAAAGATGGTGTGAAAGCACAACAAATGGTTTGCAGTATGGCGATTTTTAAAAACATTAGTGGTGGAAGGACAATAGCAAAAAATTTAGGTGTTGATAAGTGATTTTTGTACAAGGTAATGAAAAAGAGATGTAAGCTCTTGAATTGGAGCTTTGAGCATGCCTTTGTGTGGCACTGAGGAATGAATTCCATGATCTAATTCACTTGGCGTTGATATGAAAGAATTGGTGCAATCTTGATGGACTTTAAAAACAACCATCTCACCTAACAAAAAGGGTGTAATAAGGTCAAAGCATGGTTGGGGTACCCAAAAGGACTATTTCATTTTATATTCATTGGACCCCCTTATTTAAACATGTTGAAATTTAATAACACATTCATATTTAAAGTTTGATTTTATTCATAGATATATACATTACAAAGGTACTATTCTATGTATAGAACGTCAAATTCCAACAAGTTTAAGGATTCCTACCAAGTCCTTGAAAAAAATCTAGGACTTTGTTTCAAAAATAAAAATAAAAAATGTTCAAGGGCTCTAAGGAATGTCTAAACAACTTTTGTGGTCCAAGATTTTTACCACAAACACCTTATGTGCTAATGTGTAGAAAATGCATGAATGTGACAAAAACCAAATGCCCTAAATTGTAATGTAAATTTTTTCAAAAAGTCAAATTTCTAAGAATTTTGGGCCATTGATAAAACATAGCCCACATTGAATAAATTTTATTATTTCCACTTTCATAAATGAAAACAATAGATACTTTAAAAGCCTATATAAAATTTGGAACAAAATTATTCTATTTGGTATGAGAAAAAAGGTGAAATGTAAAACATGTCATGAGAAAATTGAAGAAAAAGGTGAATTGGGGAGTTCTTAGAGTGGGTCCTCAAAATTCAAATGTGGTACCCCATTGCCCAATCATGCTTGGACCCAATACGTTTGCACAAAAGGTGAAGAAGTAGGATTTAACATATAAAATTTGATTTCAAAACCTTCCACAAACCAAAATCATGTTGTTTATTTCAGGAAAGAAGAATTGCAATTATTAGTATCACATTTTCTTTTACAACTTGTTTATTAAGGATCAACCAATTGGGATTATTTGAAGGGGTTCATGGTAGTCATTACATTGGCTTTCAATTGTGAATGAACACATGACCATTTCATTTTCGGTCGTGTGAATCGTTTCTTATGACATAACTTAATGTATTTCATTGCTTATAATTTCTAAGTTCTTTACTTGAAGCTTAGTTTGACCTAACCCTAATTTGAACTTGTTGTGATTGTGGAGGTGATATTTTCTCACATGTGAAGCTCATTTGCATACATTTAGTTGTGTCACACCTCTTTGGGAATTTGTTTTATGTCCTAAAGCTCCATTAGAAAAATGGCATAATCTTGATTGTTTTCATAATGACTGCCAAGATTGTGGGGTTCAAAATTTGAAGTTGTGCCTTAAAGAAATGGCTGGCAATGGCGAGCTCATGGATTGGCAATGCTTCCCAAGCAATCACAGTTGAACTTACAAAAGTAGGTGAAAATAAAAAGGTCACTAGATTTTAACCATTTAAAATTCAATCTTCTGATTTCAATCCCTACTTGAAGTACAAGTTAAAGATCTTTTTAACCCACAACTTTGTAACTAGATGGCAAGATAAGAAATTCAAAAAGTGTATTCTTGTCTTCCCCAAAGATGTGGTTTTTTCTATGATTGATTTTGCAAAAAAATTAAAAATTCCAATGTTAGAATGAAATTCAAGAAATGCATTGGTTTTCTTTTTAGATCATTATACTTGTTCACATTACATACCATCATGATCCAAATTATCTAGTAGATCCTAATAGTAAGAGAATCATCAAAAAGTTCCACTACTATGTGTTAGATGATAGAGACCATGACACTTTATTTGTCCAACATTATTTTGAATTGCATTAAAGATATTTGTAAGCCTTGGGTGTCTATCCAACAAAGCATTGGGTTTCTAGAGTGATGGCTACAATGGGCAATTTAAATCTTCACAATGTTGGTACCATGTAACTTGTTACCCTCAGAAAACAATAGATCTTCATGTTGCCCAAGGTTACAAGATGTTGTGGAATTTCTTTGGGTCAAGTCGTGGGAAGGGGGAACATGATGGGGTAGGGGCAATTGCCAAAAGAGAGCTTTGAAAGGAACAATTGAGATTCAATGCAACTCCTCTTCAAAATGCCTGAAATGTAGTGAAATTATTGATAAAAGCTTTTGCAAAGGAGTATGTCGAACCTACTAGTTCACATGCTAATGTCATGTAAGTTTGTTGGGATATGAAGAGCATAGATGTGGATAGAAATCAGCCATATGGTTGTGTAACAATGATTGGTTTTCGCAAAATGCATTCCATCTCATCATTAGACGATTTGGACTCAGAACTACTCTTCATGCGAGAATTATCATGTTTATGCCAAACATGCATTGATGGAAGTGAAGAAGAAGAATGTGACAATATTAGGCATGCCTTACCCTAGAAGACCATCAAGTTGGTACCTACAAAAAAAGCAACAAGGGAATTGATGGATGATTATAACTTTGAATTTGCTTGGGGAGTTGATGGTCAATAGTTGGTTGATTTCATTTGTCAAGGTGAAAATTTTGCAATTCATGCTCATGATCCATCTAGCGATGAGCAATACTTCCTTTTTCTATGTGATAAGCCTTTGTTTACATACAAAGAAAAATTTCAAGATGGGTGGGGCAATGATTGGTAGGTTGGAGATTAGTTGCTTCAGGGTTATTGGTACCATAGGAGGAGGAAGAACTCTTGAGCTTTTGTGTTGTTGAATATTCCTCCATTTGCATTTTGGTACTCTCATTTAGTGATTATTACCAAATTTTCCATGCCCATATTAGCCCACAAATGCAAAGGTTCCCTTCTTACTTATACTTTGGAATGTGAAGTAGAGGAAACAATTTTACAAGCATTGGCTAATAGGCAACTTCTTGAATCAAGAGACAGGTAGAGATACAAGAGCTTTGTATAACATGGGTTACCTTGATGTTCCAATTTTTTCATGTAGGGTCTTATTGCTTTAATAAGAATTTTGCCACTTGACTTTTCTTCCAACCATTAGTTTTCTTTCATTATGAATATTGTGACTATGTTAGGGATTTTTCAATCATTTTATAAATCAAGTGAAAAAACATTATGGTGTAACAAAATCGGTGATAAACGGCCAACTTCAAGGTCCATATTGAAATGTACTTAGAAATTGGCTTCAAATATGAATATTTAGATGATACTAAAATTAATAGTTTTTCAATTTCCAATTTCATGTCATGATTCCATAAGGAATTTAAAAATGTTTCCCAAAAGATAATTTTTCAAAAAATAATCATTTTTTATATTTAAAAGGACTTTTTAAACAATTATAATTTTTGAAACCTTGAAAAGTTCATAACATAATAAATTGAAGTCATGTTGTATTCATTCATTATATCTTTAGCTTTTTAAACACAATCATGCAATATCCCAAATTTTCAAATACATAGGATTAATACATTGTAAAATAAAATTCCATATTCATGAGTTTTATAGGTGTGACAAAAAGTGTTGTCAAAACTCAAAAGTCCATTATTTCTTGGCTATCCACAATTTTTATTAGATTTTTTCATTCTTGGAAGGTTGATTATGATAGCTTTAGACAAGTGAATCCTTTTTTATTATTTCAATGAATTTCATTTATAAATATATTCTTGTATCTAAAAAATATAAAAATATATATCATTTTGACATCCATAAGGTCACCATAGTGTGCAAACAGTCGATCACAACATTATGTCTAGTTCATGAAATGTACAAACACACATTGAATGGTTATCAATCAAATTCCCTCAAGGGCTACACCTAAAAACTAATAGTCGACCACTTGGAGGCCATGGATCAACTTTATCAAATGAATTGAGAGACATGCTTTAGTTCCTTATGTTATGTAAGTACTCTATTTTGTTGTGGAATGTTGAGATTTTTTTCTCCTTGAATTTTAGTCCTAGAATAGGATATAGCCAAATATCAAGCTTGTTTTACTCTGTGTGTGTGTGTGTGTGTTTAGCTTTGCAAAGCAGTATTCTAGGACCTTTTTAAATTATTTTTGTAATTGAGACAATTTGATTGGGCTCTAGTTAGGTATATATAGACTTTGAAAAGTTACATGGCATTGTCCAACAAATTTTTTTTCAAATTTAGCCTTTTAAAAACTAACTAACATCAACAAAAACAATAGTGGTTTCCAAGAAGAAGTTTTAAATGTTTGTGGTAAAAACAAATCTATAATAATGTTAAGACTTACTTGAAATTTTCTAGTGCATTTGGATAATGTTCAATGTTGGGTTTTCATATTTTTGAAAGAATTGTTGGTTTTGGTTTTCTTAGGAATTAAAACAAAATCAATTTGATGAAAGAATCATTAGTTTTGATTATTTTAAGAGTTAAAGGAGAACTAGTCCAATTCTACAAATTGTTTTTTCAAAATTTGAAACCTTGGGTCAATTTTTAAATTATCATCAAAATAAAAACCATTGGTTTCAAGTAGGTTGGTTCTCATCTAAATCAGGTTTGAACCCAAGATATTTTCAAAGTAGACTTAAATATTAAGCATAAAATCAGATTTAATCATATGAAATAAAGTTTATGGCTATCTTTTACACACATAAAAGGTTATGACGTAGTGCTTAATGTTTTTTAGGATTTTTAAAAAATCTTGGGTTTTCAAACCTTGTAATGATAATGAGTAGGTGATTCTTTTTTATAAAGTTATACAAGTATGAAAATCAACCTTGAAAGTTCCCTTGATAAACTTCATAGGTTTCAAGTTTGAGCCTCTATGGTACCTAAATGATTTTCAAAGTGTTAATTTTCTCTCAAAATGAGAAAAATCAATTTGTAGTTTGAAAACTGAATTGAAAATTATCCTGAAAACCAATAAATTAAAGAGAATTGCCCAACACTAATAATGTTATTTTTAAAAAAATTATGTTTGCAAAAGGTGAACATTTCAAACAATGAACGAGTAAACAATTCACATTGCAAAACATCAACCACCCTGTTTTGTCCCACAATGTCCACCAAAAATCATAGTACATGGACAACTTTGGCATAATTAAATTATTTTTATTTTATCAAAGTTTTTGAAATATCTTTAACCATGTTTTCAAAAATTCCAAAAATTTAAATTGCAGGAATCTAAGATTGAACCTTGGCCTAATACAAATAAATACATTAATTATGAACACACTAACCACAAAGACAATAAGAGAACTTTGAGGTTCAATTAAAATTTAATATGTAAATTCCTTGTATGTTGAAAAGTTCAAAATTAAAAACTCATATGGTGAATCTTAATTTTTAAATAAATTAATTGTTCGACACATGTGTCCACATCACTATGGTATCATGGGAAATGCATTCAAAATGTCCATATTATTTTTGTTTCCAACTATATTTGACATGTATAGAAAAAGATGTGTTTTTAAAATAAAATCATAGGTCTTTACACCAAGTAACACCCCCCCCCTCCAATGTTACCTTACATTTTTTAACAATTGGCATTTCCTTGGTTTCTTAGGCATACATCTTTAATACAAGGTTTTTCTTAAAGATTTTGTGATGTAATCAAAGTGATGATCATTAAAAAAATAATTTAGTCAAATTTGGTTATACACCAAATATGAAAATAGAAATAAATATAATGAAATTCTATGTATTATTGGCTATATACTTGAACTTATCATCAAAATCTAGCAATTTGGAATTTTTTCCTTTGAAATCTAATGAATTTGGACCATTTTTCCATGAAGAATCCTTTGAACTAGTTGAAATCATATTTTTCAGGTCAAATTTTGGCAAAATTCACCAAGGAAATAAACATTACTTTAATGTAAAATGAACTAGTATCACTTGGATCATTTCCTCCAATTAAAGGTTTTGTATTTCAATAGTCAAGGCCTTTTAGTATTAATGTAAAGAGGTTCTAATGTAACCTAAAAAGGAAGGCATAAATAAACTTGCAACCATTTTAAGCAACGACAATAAATAGATTTGTGTTCACTCATATAGAAGCCATATAAAATGAGAATTGTTGCAACCACTATCTAGTCCCTTCTTTGAACTATGAAATCATACCAAACCAAAAATCAACACTAGAACTATCGACATTACTCAATCAACACACTCCAAACCTCTTCTTTATCAAGCTATCACGATCTTTTTTTCTGGCCATTCAACCAACAAACTCACATAATACCTTCAATTTTTTTCCATTTTTCCCTTATTGAATGAAACAAACAAACAATATTGAACCAAAATTGGAGATGGTGCGAACAACCAAACACTATAATTCATCAACAAATTACTTATTTATCTTCAAATTCCCTAAGTCGTCTCCCAATGAACAAACACAATGTTAAAAGCTCCCAAATGAATAGTATTCAAACCCCCCATGTATAATAATGTAAAACACAACCCAAATATAATGAGCTTGAGTGGAATGAGCCACAAATAGACCAGCCAATTGATCCCCTAGAATTAACATCTTGTAATCTAAGTTCCTACGTAATGGAATTCAAGGAGAAAATTCTTTAGAACTATTAAACACCAACTTTGAGCATTCTTCCCAAGATTAGTCCATAACTTAAAACAAAAAACCTTGCAAATCATCATAAAAACAACAAAGATAGAAGAGGATGTTTATTAGCTTTGGAAATGCATTGCCTTTTGTAATCGTCCATCATTGGTATCATTCACATCCACACAAAAGAAAAACAAAACACATTGTGTTAATCCTTAACATTTTGCACCTTCATAATACTATAGCTATCACATGCAAAAGTAGCCACAAATCATAGGCTCTCCTATCAATGATAAAAAAACAAAATAAAAAGTAGTTTTTGGCACTTGTACAATGATAGGCACCTCTTGATTCTCATTGTAACCCTAAAAGATTAAAGTACATATTTCTAGGTTACAATACCATAAATTTTTAATATATCAAGGGACCAAATTAACTTTTCATCAATTCACATTTCCTTGGTCTATGAAGCTTACACTTTTTATACTATAAGGTGAAGAGTACATATTATATGCTTTTATTAATTACTTGGGCTCCACACTACTACAAACTTCCAATGACAATGAAATGATAGAAAAAAAGTAAAATGAATTAATACTTATTGTGTTTCTATTAATTACTTGGGCTTTGCATTGTTGAACACTTTCAATGATAATGAAATGATGAAAAAACTGAGTTGTTTATGTGAAAATTAAGTTCCATTTGAATGAAAATATCAACCAACATTGCATGCAATTTGAATCAAATTTAATTGAGTTTATATTGAATTGAATTGAATTGAACTACATGTGCTTTTATTAATTTTTTTGAGGTGCACTCAAATTCTTTAATTTTTTTATTCCATTGAAATAGACACTTTGATTGGTTGGTTCATCACAATGTTTTGTTTGAAACATTGGGCATTCCCTAAGATAAAACACCATTCAGCCTTATGCCAACTTTTTTATTACTTGGTAACTCCAACATTAAAGTATTGTAATGCCTTTTTAGGTTCAGCATCTCACTGCCAAAACTTATTTTATTTTGAAAAATTGATTTCGACAAAAAAATAAATGGCAAAAATTTATTTAAATTGAAAAATATCCGACGACAGCTTGAAATCACTTGAAGTACATGCAATAATATATATATTAAAACCCTTAAACTACCTTGTAACAACTTTTTGATTTCTTGAATTCTTGGAGTTTAGTCCATGTTTTCTAGTTATGTTTGCAGCATTTGTGGAGAGAGATGTTTGCAAGGCAAAAAAGATGAAGATTCCATAAAACTTATACCAATATGTAATTTTATTTTGTGCATGGGAGTGGAAATAGGTAAAGAAAAGCTATGACAAACCTTACTTACTAGCCTATTAAAAAAAATTACAAGAGCCAAAAGAAAAGATGTTTTGCAAAAAGAAGTAGAAAACATCAATGAGATTACCAAGCAAAAAGCACCAATGCCAGAAAGAGTAAAAAAATGTCCTATTGGACATCCCAAAAAAATTGTAGCAACATTACAATTTGAGAAACAAATCAAGCATGAAGAAGGTGAAGAGGAAGTTGCAAATAAACAAAATGGAAGCAAACAAAAACATTGAAAATCATAAGGCCAATACACAAACTAGTTTCAACCACATTTATGGCCACCCATAGTAGTTGCATTTCAAAAGTATGGCACAAATTCTAATGTTGTGCATTACTTACGAACTACTTACCAAAGTCTAGGAATTCCAAGTCCATACAAAAAATTGGCAAGAAGTAGTTTGTGGACTTGGCTTACACCAAAAGGAGAACACCAACCAAAGTACTTACAAGCAGCACAACAAGGTATGGTTATTAGACACTTGATGCACCATTTGCCAATCCTCAAAGAGTATCCCACATTTTAATATGATCTTGTCACAATGTTGCAAAAGATGAGAAATGTTGGACAACTATTATCTACCTCCAGTTGTTCAACCAATCTTAAGGGGCATGATGGAGTTTCTTCGGACTAGTCATGGGGGTTTCATAGTCACAAGGGAATGGACAAGATAGTTTTTAAAACACTACACATGAACTAATCTTTTCGCATGGCAACCACCTCAACCAACAAAATGCCAACAAATTGGCATGAACAAAGTCAAAACATGGCATACAAAATAATTTACGTTGTGAAGTTGTATTTCATTCCTTTGTGCCTTATGGTTAACAATGACCAAATTAGGATCCACCTTGTTCCAATAGTTGGAGAAAGAACATGGGAAAACAAGGGCATAAAACACATTTAAGTGTTAGGGGTGGAAGATAAGAGACAAATAACTATGGTGGTATCTTTTGCTACAAATGGATACTTATTTCCTAAAAAGGTTATATTTACAAGTACTACGCATAGATGTTTACCATCTTCAAATGAAGGAAAAATCAAGTGCATCAGCTCTAGTTGGCATTTTATATTTAGTGAAAATCAATGGTCTACATTGTAGACAACAAAAGACTTTGTCAACAAGATTTTGTTCATCTACTCACATAATCAAATCCAACAACTCAACTTATAAGAAAACCAAAAATTTGTATGGTTGATTGATTGTTGGAACGTTCACAAGAATAAAAAATTTCTTTGATTGGATTAAAAAATAGCACCCTAACATCCTTGTTTTGTTTGTTCCTACAAATTGTACTAATGAACTATAACTTGCAAATGTAATCATATAAAGACCTTTGAAACATGTTTTCAAGGTTAATTTCAACAAATGGATTGCAAATATCATCAAACACCAAATTTGTGAAGGGAAGGAGCCGCACATTGATTTGAAGATGAATAACTTCAAACCTGAAATCTGTAAGTGGCTTCATGTAACCTAGACATAAGTCCAAGGAATGGAGGAAATCATAATTAAAGGTTGGTAAAAAATTGGGACTACAAACACTTTCACATCAGAATTTCAAGTAGTTGCAATGAAAGCCAATGCAATTATTCCTCTCTTTACCTTTACTCCAAAAGTTGAAAAAAACAATGATGGCGCAAAAGATAATGATGTAGATCTTGTAATTCCATTGCAACAATGATTGAAAATTGTTTATAGCCTAGTTGTATTCCACTTGGAATTGCAACTAGAGGTGACTCTATAATGCCTTCAAGTAATGGCAAAGTGTTTAGATTAAAACAACAAGCTAAACTCAAGCAAAAAAAACTAGGTTGACATTACATTCTTAAGGAAATTACCTTACATTGTTGGGAAAATCCTTTTACAAGTTATTATTGTCTTGAAAAACTTGATATGAATGTTTTTTTATAGCTATTACATCTAAAGAAAAAATTGATAAAACAAGCAAATTGTTATAACAAATGTGGGCAAATAAGAAAGTCATTCTTTGATCAACCTTCATAGGAGAGTTTGCATGTTTTGCAAATTCAACAATAATAGTTATGCCACTTATTTGTAGAGCTTAGTTGTGGTTGATCAACTTACCTACTGTGAGACTTGAAGGAGCCCATGGTATACACCAATTTCTTAGTCTTAAACCAAATCCCTAGCAACATGTCATGTTTCCTATGCATCTCCTTTTTAATGCTCTGAATGTCAATTTCTACCCAATGCTCTAAATGTCAAAATGAAGAAATTCAACCAAGCACGAGTAAACAACAAAAATGTTGGTCTATCCAAACCTTACTCCAATTACATTTCCTTGATCATTACACTGAACAAAAGATTGTAAGCAAAGTTTGTCTAAGAAAACCCAATTTCAAACTTCGAACTTACATTCTTGTCACCACAATCAGACACCTTGGTTGAGAAGCAATTTGAACAAACTAGACAGGTAAATAATCTACTTGACGAAAGTAGCCACAAACACCTCCAAAACTTCCCCCAAAAAATTTATTTTATGATTAAAACTCTCTATATTGATTTGGCTTCTCACATGGCACTTTTCCAATCCTCACAAAAGCAACAAAAACACACAACAACAATGACACAAAACTCTTAAAAAGAGAGAGGAAGATAGGAAAACAAAAAACAAAAAAATACAACACTTGGCGAGATGAAGAAGATGACAATTCTACTAGCCTAATTTACAACTAGGGTGACATTACAATTGGACTGTAGGTTTCGAGTAGTAAGGTTCCAACCTTCTTTTCGTCATTGACTCCTTATCATTAATGTCCCATACAAATGTATTGAAGTTGCAACAATTTGCATTAGAATGTCAATGCAATACCTAAAAACCTACTACAAAAATGCAACAAAGGAAAAAAAATTTAAATAGCTTAGGAATTCTATGAAATTTCAGCATTAATAAATAATAGTTTTTAAAAATTTCAATGGGAAGGGACCTTAATTTTCTAAAATTTTGGCATTTTAAAAATAATATTTTTTTTGCCAAACCTGAAAAGGTACTACAGTATATTATTTGTAACATTGTCAAAAAAATTATTTTCAAAGAACAAAATTTTTTGAAGGAAAATAAATATTCTTTTGAAATATTCTTTTTTGCCATAGAATCTTCAAAAATAATCTAATTATTGGAGAGACATGTGTTGAAAGTTGGAACTGCCCATGTAACTACAGTAAATACCATATGGGACAAAAGTATGCTATTATTGGGAACATCTTGAGGAACGCATTGAGAACTTGATGGGAACCCTTGGGGGAACTCAATTGAAACACAGTTTAGGGTTTTTTAAGGTTTAGGGCCTCGGTGAACTATAAGACCTACCACTGACCATTTTCTCCAAAGACGGAGTTGAAGACGTTATGTGAAGAGTTGTAAGACACATCTGGAAGACAGAGATCTCTCGTGTTGTAACAACATTGTATGGGCTAGTTGTCGAGCAGCGACAAATTGTTTTTGTTCTCAGGAGGGAATGCAAGATGTCAAATCTAGCGTTAAGGGTTCAAAGTTCAGGGTTTAGGGTTTAGGTATCTCTCGCTTAGCAATCTCATGTAGCGAATTTGCCTATGGCATCTGTTGTTGTTGTAGGGAACAAGGAGCAGCAGCAGGGGGAGGAGGAAGAAGATCGAGAGAGACCCCAGAAGAGTTTTGACATCAGCTAGCGATGATGACCCACTATGAAGCGTTGGCGGTCACACCCAATGCAAATTACGGCGAGATTCGTGCCAAGTACCGAGCAGCAATTCTTGCTCTTCACCCTGATAAATTGGATCCTGTTTCAGAGAGTTCTTCTTCCCAACAACAAGCTGGAACAATTTCTAGCTTTCTTCGAGTTCAGGAAGCGTGGAAAGTGTTGAGGGATGCAGATTCCAGAGCAGCTTATGATACCCTGTTGTTGAGCGATGATGGGGTAGAGACCCACTCAAGCATGAGGAGGAGTGAGAGCGCTTGTGTGATTGGGGAAGAAGTTATGTTGGAGGAGATGGAGGAAAGTGTCGGAGAAGACGAAGGAGGAGGAACAGAAAAAGTATTCGAGTATTGGTATCCGTGCAGATGCGGCGAGTTTTTCGCAGTTTCAGAAACGGAGCTGAAGGAAGCAGGGTTGGATTCAGGAGAAGAGCATGTGCAGCGGTGTGCTATAGTGCTCCCTTGCCACTCCTGTTCTTTGCACCTCCGGGTTTTTTTCTGGGCTTCAATCCCATCTTGAGTTTCACAAGTAATTTTTCTCTCAGGACCACCCTCTTTCTCTTTCCTTTCATGCTTTCTCTCTTTTCTGCTGTCAATTCAAATGTCACCTGTTTTTTAATTCAAGCTCCTGCAGGATTGACAGGGCATCCACAAATGCTAATGCTGAAGCTTGGCTATCATGAGAGTTTTTTGTGGAACACGAACTGACATTGATGGATTTGAAACTACTCTCCTAGTTGTGTCACGAAAACATTCAAAACCTGAGAAGACAGTTTCTTTCAGTTGTTTCAGAGGCCTTATTCAAAACCTGACATTTTTTATGCTTCAATATGAACTGTCATCAGCCTAGTATAGAAGTGTGAGAGTGGAGAAAGGTTTATTGCATTGGTGGATGTAATAATGGGTGCACAATACATTCCTTTGTGCAGGTCCTGATGTCACAAATTGTCCCATAGAGAGGAGTCCAAAGAACATCAGAGAAATACTGCTGGAGAAGTGAAAGGAAGACTAACAGGCTTTTTCAGTGAAGGTAATTTTTGCTGCACCTCTGAACTTCATTATGGAAAGCGGCTTTAGCTGCAGTGTGCAATTATGTGATGACTTGCTTATTAAACTTGCTCAATAGTTAGCAAATAGGGATGTGGTTAGATTGCTTTTTTTCGATCCAAAGCATTGGATCCATCTTTATAACACCCAAGTATCTAACTCATTTATAGCATTCTAGATAAGTGCAATCTTCATACTAAGTGTTTTTGAAGCTCCATGGATTTGCACTCCTTGTTTTTAAATGGTGTGCTATCACATGAAACCAACCATTGAATATTTGAAAAATGAGGTGTGTAAACATTCTTCTTTTTGTTAGAACCTTGAATGAGATTTTATGCACCAGCAACCACCATGTGTTAATGATGGAACTGTTGATGTCTGTTTGTTATGTACAAAAACATTAAAAAGCCAACTTTTCGTATCTATGCCACATTTATATTCTCTATATTTGCACGTGCAAAGGGGGAAGACTGAAGGGAACCATTATCTGCCCCAAGTTCCCAACAGTTTGTTTTCAAAGGTTTGATCCACTAAAGTGGCAATTATTTTTCATCTGATAGTAGGAAAACAGACAATAAAAACAATTGGAGAGTTGTCCCACCAACCTACCAAATAACACATTCCATTACTTGACAATCTAAGAAACACTATCACTTATCAATCTTGTCTTCCCAAAACCATGGTTGCCACATTTTTTAATCCCAAGAAAATATGCATGGAAATATCTACAACAACACTTTGAAGGTCCCACGACAAACAAGTGCACTCATAACCTTTGTGAAAATTGCTTACAAAGTGTCAGGCCTTCACCTCTCATCATAATCATCAGCTTCAGTCGCAAGCTGCCACCACTAGTAACTACCCACTGACTTCATCAGCTCAAAATTTCCAGCAAATCCATAATGCAAAATCTGTGTCCTGAGTTGCTCTCACATTTCCAGAAACGACAGGAAGACTAAGTCGTGATAAACCCTAGAACCTAAAGATGTGACATGAACTGTAATGGCATCTATTCACTGAAACACAGCTTTCTCAATTTTAGTCTGTAAAGATATGGTAAAGCTTGCCTTAGAACACACAACCTCATGGCAAACTGCAAAATCAGTGAAAGTGAACCAACTGTCACCAGCCATGTGCCTGTATGTGTCCTTATCCTGTCAACAAATCTTTCTCCTGTACATGTCTGTACATATATAAGGTCAGCAAAACAACTATTCAGATCCGAATCCCCATTGAAACGTGGAGGTAGTAGAAATTGACATAAACTTACAGCTAACTCCAGCACAGTCAGGTGCTACAGTTGGACCATTTTTCTTTTGGGCCTCTTCAGGCCTTTGTTGTCTTCTTGAACCCAAACTCCAATTCTTCTTTGTGTTCATCAATTTCAATAGCACATACTAGAGGCTGGCAACAGAGTTGCAGTATCACCTGGCCAACAAGAACATATATCAAGGACACATGCATTGAATACCATCCAAAGTCTAACAAAATAAAAAAAATTGGACCATTCTATGGACTTCCTCCACATAGAACAATGCAGACAAACATCTCCTGTGAATGCACATGACACGACAAGATGGGTCCTTTGGTAGCCTCTAATCCTATTTACACACTATCAGGTAAAAGCCTTGAAATAAAGATGCAGCCATTACCATGAAACCCTTATGCAGACATTAAGCAGTTGGCAGTTGGATATCTGTTGCAGCTGGCAACCAGATCTCCACCCGGGTCCCACCAGCACCACATGGAGCATTCAGAAGATGTGGTGATTGCACACGAAGAACACCCCCTAACTGCAGCTCCACAATGTCTCGTACAAATTTCATTTCATCCCGGTCCAAACCATTTTTTAAATCCACGTCCCTTGATTCTGCTGCTAATGGAGCAACACCCCCCACCTGCATCTGCAACATCACCAATAAAACAGGTCTTACAGATCAAGAAAACTAATCCAACTTTCTTGCTCCACAATATAAGTACTGAACCAGGATTTGTAAACAGAATACCACAAAACAGGTGATCAAGGGCCAGATGCTGTGTGCAAAATTAAGACCAAAAGATGGCTTACATATTCTATCACTAAAAATCCTAGACCAAGGGACAGTATATTGTAGTATAAATACCGCAACGTGAGGACCATTGTCCTCAATGATTATCAAAACTCCACCGCCAGGAGCACGTATTGCATTGGTGCGGACATAACCTCCTGGGGGAGTGTGATGCAAGGCATTATCCAAAAGGTGGCTGCATGCCCTTTGCAGCCCCATCGTATCCACTGCTGCCCACAGTGGTGAACTTGATGTGATCTGTAGTGATTGATGCCTTTGGTTAGCCAGCCCATTGGCAGCTTTACCCAACTGCCTCAGTACCTTGGCCACATCACATGGCCTGCATAAAGTATATTGAAGTGGGTCAGTTGATATGTTCAGTGTGGTCTCCAACTGTTGCAAGTGCTACTGTGAACTCCATAAGATTCCCCAGGAGCATGTTATGCAAAATCTCATACTGTATATGATTTACTTGTCAAGAGATATAATGCAATATTCATGAAAGCCAGCAAGAATGCAGGGCAGCAAGCAAGGCACCTGGAGGGATCATAGTCAGGGAGAGGAGCAAGGGTATGTGGGGGCATAGGGGCTTCAAAATCCTGCCCCTCCATGTAGGCAGCAGGAAGCAGTCCTTGCTTTTGACCTCTATCATCATGCTCCACAAAGCCATGCATTGGCAATGAGGAACTTGGCATTGAGTCTGGCTGTCTCACTGCCTTTGCCTTGCTTCCAACATCTTCAGCAGCATTCACTAGATTGGGTCCACTCTGCTCAAATCAGGGGCAAGTGAGCTTAAACAAGTGGGATAAACAAGGTGGAAGTTTCGACAAAAAACAGTTGCCCACTCTCGAAGTTCCTGACCAAGTTTCCAAAAGTAAATTCAGGAATCCAAAAATGAACATCTAATGCTTGAAGCCAGCAAACAATCACCAATCTCCATGAAAATTACGTTAATACCTGTGAAACATTGTGAAGCTGTTGTAGAACTTCTTTCATTCTAGCACCTTGTACCAGGATGTCTTCCACAAAATCCCGAGAAATCTGCATATCCAAACTCACAATTGTCACCAAATTGTGTGTAGTACTTACCTCTGGTTATCCTGCAATCATGCACAATGGTTCCTATTGACTTCATTTTAATCCAACAACAATATCCCACAGAATACTAATATACTCTTAAACACTACCCTTCTATTACCATATTATTGGGCTTCAATGCAGCCATCAGCAATCAACTTCACTATCAGTGGTTTCACATTTGTTCAGACCAGGCAGACCGGATGTGGCTATCTTCACATTGCAGATATAGAGTTTCAATGCATTTCTTGGAGTGTGAAATCCTTGAACCTGAAACATAAAAAGCATACTCTGATCCCAGCTAGGAAGCATTAGATACACTAATTTTGGAGGAAAGCCTCATGCTTGAAAGCAACTGCCATAGTGGGTAAAGAAAGCTGAATGAGATGAAGGAAAGGTAAGGGTTGAAACCTCGCCTCTCTTTAGTTGGGGGAGAAGCAGCTGGCTCAGCGTCCTCATGGCTTGCAGAGGCCCTTGTGCCTACCCTTGCCCCCACAATCATTTAGACATGGACATTGGATAGAAGGAAAACAAAACAAAGGAGTAGTCATATGTAGAGATAGAGAGAACTGTTTTAAAAAACCATTGGCTGCTTCTTACTTGTTCTAAAAGGCTGCGAATTTGATCACCCTTTTGCCATGTTGACTTTTGTAGCAGCAAAGCTCTCTGTCACAGTCCATCATATAACCAAAAGCTCAGTATCAATCTTACCCACAACAGGAGAACAAGTAGAAAATTTATAAACTCCACATGTAAGAAAGAAAACAGGACAGGAGGGAGTGACCTGATCCATGACACAAGCCAGAGCTAAAGAGCGGGCAACTTTCACAATTTCTGTCAATTGCTGAGTATTCAACAAGTTTGTGGTTGTGTCAGAAGTTGCCCAACTCTCTGATTGCTTGCTGGTTGCCTTTCTTGGAGGCCAAACAGGACGGACAGGTTTCAGTTTCCCAGGTTTCACACTTCGCCCACCACCACCCTCCACAACCAACAGCCCTATCAAAAACAAGTCCTTCACCATCGGCAGTACCACTGCTCCTGTACCACTTGCAACCTGCACCACCTGTGTACCAACACATGCTAAGTAAGATACTGCGCACATGCGCACATTTCATTGGAAATAGATGCATCCAGAGCTTTTGATCCAAAAAACAGCCATCTCTGATGCAACAAACAAGCTCTACAAACAGCTATCTCTGGTGCAACAAGTTCTACTACAAACAGGTCATCTCTCATGCAACAATTTCCGCAAACAGAGAAGAAGCAACACATTGAACTACCTCTCTTTCAATAAGATGAGCCTCGGTTAATGTAATGGATGCAAGAGCATCAGACTGCTTCAGTACTAGAAGCTCCTCCTGAGAATTAGGGTAGACTGCGACGCCGTGAAACTCGAACTGTCCCGTGCTATAGCTTTCTGCAGGCCGGACATATACCTGCACAGATGCAAAGCAACAGATTTCTGCAGAAAGTTGAAATTCTCTGGGGAGTTTAGAAAACTATTCTCCAGGCATCCAATTGCTCTCATCTGCAATCGAACTCGCCATCGATTGTGCGCTTTGCAGATGTGATCCTTAGCTTTGAGCACTTGTTTAATCAGAAGAATTCTCCCGGGATGCAGGAATACAAGAGAAAAGTTCTTTCTTCATACCGTGAATTTGGCATTCGGACCGACGATCTCCTCGCAAAGAGCGAGCTGCTCGGCACAGAGAGCCAGAAACTCAGCACTTGCAGCCGACAACATGTGCTTACATTCCTCAGTCTTGCTCACCACACTGAACCGTGTCCCGATCGCAGCTGCAACAGCCATAGCCGACGACGGCTGCAGCTCCTCCGCGGTGGCGTCATGGACAACAGTGTCCGAAACTTTGAGATCCGTCCCAGGCTGAATTGCGCACACAGCGGCGGCGTCGTCGGAATACACAACTGGAATCCCTGTTGTCGAAGGACAATGAGTAGAAGAAGCAGCAGCTGGTTGCAGACCCTGAATCTGCAAGAGACTGAAATTCTTCCGCTTCTGGTGCAACTTATGCACGAAGTACAAAGTCACGGAGTGTTTCATCAAACTGTGCGAGGAGGAGGAGGAGGAGGAGGAAGAGAAATAGCCTTGTCGTCGGGATGATGATGAGAGATGCTGCTGGAACTCATAAGGTATAAGAAAAAGAAGAGAGTTTGTTCCAGTGACCGCCATAGCCAGAAAAAAAAAAGCTTCATGAAACCATAATCTTCAAATCCCTGAAACCACCTCCGTTTGCTGCAGGAGGAGTACAGTGGACAACCGATCATCATCGGGATCCATATTTCTGCGACCTATCTAAATCCTGCAGTAGTAGTGATGAAGACATACATCGCAAAATCGCCCGATGCACACACGCACGTTATTGGCTTCAAAAATCGCGGAAGCTTGTTGCGCGCGAGTGAAGCTGGCGGAGAATGCGAATCCGGGTTGAATCCGAGTGCTGTGAGAAGGGACAAACCTCTGTTCCCCCAAAAGATCATCGTTGAATCTTTCTTTCCTTTGTGTTTTTGTGGCTACCGGTTTCGCACGTGCTATTCGATCCAAGCCAAGGTAGGCCCAGTACGTACCCGCCCAAAAAACAAGCGTCCATTTGTGGCTAAACCAACAACTGCTCGTTCATTTGCCCCTTTGTTCGTTGTTGCCAACTCAACGATTGCAGACACAAAGATGACGATTAGTGTTGTACTAAAAATGTTTAAGCCTTTCACTTCCAAAGGCACGTTTTCTAGGCCGGAGTGAACCAGCAGCCACCAATGCATCAGTTGAGGATGAGCCTGTTGAAGCCGTTTTGCGGATGAACAAAAAATCCCATCCTCCCTGCCCGCATGTTTTTTTTTTTTCCACCTCTTCTCTGCCCCAAAATTTTCTCACCTCCTACCTACCACCTACATCCCCCCTCCTACCTACCACCTACCCCCCCCCCCCCCCCCCCCCCCCCCCCCCCCCCCCCCCCCCCCCCCCCCCCCCCCCCCCCCCCCACCCCCCCGCC
>Ga0116229_10003674_pt1 | contig 25250 bp, 12 predicted proteins | sample S1TSphgellanicum_3_FD_87313 | JGI IMG/M metagenome (GOLD analysis project Ga0116229, IMG submission 87313) | Host-associated microbial communities from peat moss isolated from Minnesota, USA - S1T2_Fc - Sphagnum magellanicum MG | ecosystem: Host-associated > Plants > Peat moss > Unclassified... | reverse complement strand
TGCATGATTGGTCGGGTTCTAGGTTCGGATCAGGTTCGGTGAAACCGGATGGGTGCCTGGGGGTTACCCTGGGACCAAGCGGGTGCGAGAGAGCGAGAGAGAGAGAGGGGGGCAGGCAGGGAGGGAGGGTTGTGTATGCGGGTGGACAGGGGGGAGAGAGAAAGAGAGGAGACTTGTGCGGGAGAGAGAGGGAGAAGAAGACAGGCTAAAGCAAGCAAGCAAGCAATACTTACACACAACAGCTTTATCGGTGTTGTTCTATACATCCAATATTCACAGGCGGTTACTGGCGCAAGGACAAGTAAGGAATGTGTAGGAGAGCTCGGGAATCGTGGGATGACGTCGTCGTCGGGTTAAGATCCAGGGAGTAACGGCGTGGACAGGGGGACAGATATAGATATAGATAGTGGTGTTGACGAAGATAGACAGAAGACGAGAGACAGAGACACAGAGACAGAGACAGAGAGGAGACGTAGTCAGGAGCAGCGAGCGGAATCGAGCCCGAGACAACGGAGTCAAATAGAAAGAAGCAAGCGTGGGGGAAAGGGGGCGGGGGTGGAGGGAAGAAAGCGAACCAGTTGTCAGTGCGACAATGCCAGCTCAAGGTTGTGCAGAGCCCGGCTCTCCAAATCCACCTGATGCTGACGGTATTTTCAAAAACAATGTTTTCTCGTGTGCATTCTTCTTTGACATGTCCGTTCTGTACACGTCAAAAATCATGGCTGGTTTTCTACGGAAAAGTTGTGGCCTTCAGCTCCAAATTGAGACGACATGTTAGCTTGATTTTGTCGTCGTTTCATTGGCGTGTAATTTGGATCTGCATCAGTTTCTCTACGTCACTGCGGACTTTTTGCTTCTAGAGAATTGTATGACCCAGCGAGATCCAAGACTAGTGACACCGTCCTCCACTAGGATGGATTCTCGCAAGTTCTCGATTGCTACCGTAATACGTTTCCCGTTGATCTCACACTGGCGCGAAATAGCAAGAAGTCTGAAGGCGACATAATATTACCGGGCAAGTAAAACCGCAAAATTTTGTTGCGCCGTCTCTGTGTGTGTGTCAGGGCAACTTCTTTTGTTTGCGGAGGATGTTTCGTCAGTATCAATTGATCCTCGGACGCTTAGTACGCTGCTATTTCACAAATAGTAGCCTTTATTGCTATTGTTTGTCTGCCTTTGTGTTTTTCCGACGAGGGGCTATCGTGAAATAGCTACTTAGAAGAAGAAGAAGTCAGCACAATTGTATTGCTGAACGTGTCCATGTGTTGTTGTGTTACATGGGAGCAGGTACATCCGAATCACCTTCAAATGGCGAAGACAAAGAAGAGTATGAAGCTCCTCGTAACTCTTTTATACCTATCCGATTTGGACTTTGCAAGTCTTTTGAGTGTTGAACGTTATTGTTATAAGGTCGCTGTTTTCTTATGTTTTGCATCGGCTATTGAAGTGAAGATTCCACTGGGCTGCTTGCACACGAAGAGCTCTGTTCTCCACGACGTCCATATGCTTATTAAGTACAAATAGTGGCCGGGAGGAAGCAAAGTTCTGTTTTCATCAACATGCTCTTCATGAGGCATAAGTAAAAATAAGCACCTGCTGCAATATGTTCCCTATGAGCATAAGTGAACCACCTCTGAGGCAACCATAAATCTAAGGGAATCCAACCCTGGTGCCCCAACCAGTGAAGGTGGATACAGAGTCCAATTCAGAATTTCTTGATTTTACCCCCTGTACTTATTGACTGATACCTATTTTTTTCACACTGTGTGGCAACATGTTCTTGCTATCAGTTTGGTTAGAGAATGCAGATCACCTTTATGATTTCTTTGACATCAACATGATATTGGTAAATTTTGCACCATTCCTTCAACTTCTTTTAAGGAATTAGGGGACACTTCAATCACTTGAAGGAAGTATAACCCATTAATTGAATCTCAAGTGAAGCTGCATCAGGAGGGACATGCATGCAGTACTTGCCAAATCTAGAGCTGTGAAACCTGATGATCATCAGAAAGCGATTATTTGTATCCATGAGCAAAATGGTGTATCATGATGCAAAAGCATTTGGCAGTATGAGGAAACAGAGATTATGAGAGTTAATTCTTCTGACATGGCCATGGTGTGTACTGCCAATGGAGATGTCTACGTAGGTGGGACATAAGCCAGCATGGAGGCTGATGTGCAAAGCAATAGGCAATGCAATGTGTATTTTGAGTCTTGTAGGAATCAGGGGATCCAATAAGTGAGCATGCATGTATCCTCGACAAGCTTGGTTCCCGCTTGGCAATACTTGAAAATGTTGTTTGCTTCATGTCTCTTGATGCTGACCTGTGTGTATTCTTTTGGTGCAGGTACATCTCTGTCTATCTTCCAGACATACGGAAGGAGATGCAGTGTCCCATTTGTCTTGGTATGAGTACTGGATTTCTGTGCATTGTCTGAAACTACTCTTACCATGTGCTCTGTTAAAGCTTATATTGGTGGTGGAGTATCTCATTGACTGCTTGTTTTGTCTGAATTTGAGTAGGCATCATACGGAAGACACGGACAGTGATGGAATGCCTCCATCGATTTTGCAGAGCTTGTATTGACAAATCCATGCGGCTTGGGTAAGTCAGGATGCCCTACTCAAGTCACTGCTTTTGCATTTGAAATATGTTCCTTTTCGTTTTTGTCTAATTTGAGCATATTGTGGCTAAATATCAATCTAAGTTTTAGAGTGATCACATGGAACTTGGACAACTCATTGCAAATTTAAGTTCTTTAGTCAAAGAATTACTCATTGCTTTGACACAAGTTCTTATGTAGCTCCTAAAAGAGAGATGTTACTTGCTATTACATTCTTTGCTCTCTGACTGCCAACTGTTGAAGTGGACAACGAGCTTGGGAAGTTCCTGAGATGACTGTAGGTTTGGTTTATCACTGTAATGAATATGTAGGTTGGTGATTATTTTCTTTTTTGGCGATGCCAGTTTCTTGGCTTGAGGAATTAAGTACAGAAATCATTGAGTCAATATCTTGACCAGTTGTGCAATCTGTTTGGTTTAATATTGGTTGTGTCACAAACTATGCATCTTGATCTGAAAGTCGTCACTTAGTTGGTAATGGTGTGATGTATGTGGCGATTGCAGGAATAATGAATGTCCTGCTTGTCGAGCTCACTGTGCAAGCCGACGTTCCTTGAGAGATGATCCCAACTTTGATAATCTTGTTGCAGCCCTGTACCCAAATCTTGACCAGTATGAGGAGGAGGTATGTATATGTACTTATGTATTGGACAGTCTGAAACTGTTAGATAGGCTTAAGTCAAGGTTATTTTCCTGCAGGTGCTTTTGCACCACTTGTGGAAGAATCAACCCACAAGGTCTGTGGAGGTTCTCACTGTCACTGCAGAACATGCTAGAAGCTTTGTAATGAGAGCACACACAAGAATGATGACATCATGTAGATTCTGTGTTTGGAATTTCATGATACCATTGAGTATCATGTGTCAATGACTGTTGCAGACCAGATCTTCTCTGTGAACCTCACAGTGCAAGCATTAATTAATAAGCTCACAAGTCTCCTCTCTGCCTTGGAACAGGAAATGGCTGATTTTGGAGACCAGATTCATGTTAACAGACAGGCATGTATCTGGAGTTGTACTTGTGAAAACCTGCATGCTTAAGATTGATGTTCATGTGATTTTGCCTGAGTACAGTAACTCAAGATGAATTTGAAATTTCTCAGCATTTGATTTCAGCATGTGAGGAATACTGTAATTCACAAGTGTTGATGTAAGGCTTCCTGTCATCTGGATTTGTAAGAATATCTAGTCTATGTCCCAAGTTGCTGAAGTCAAAGTATTACTCTTAAAACAGATCCAAGAAAATATTGCTGGTACATTTAAGCGGCAGTCAGCAGCTATTGCAAGGCGTCGAACCACAGCTGCAGAAATTCTTAGGAAAGCTCATGGCAATTTCCAGATTGTACACTCCAGGCAAAGAAGAGGCCGTGCCCGAGGTCGAGGAAGGGGTGGAGGCCGGGGGTTTAGGTAAGTAGTTGTGTCCTATTAGAGTGGTTCATCCTGACATAAGTGGTTATAACCTACATGTGAGCTTTTTGAATTTCTACTTGACATTGTCACTCTTGCTCCTTTGGTTGTACTTGAAATTAGGCCACAAGAGGAGTATTGACTATGTTGAGTAATAACCATTTCTGTTATTTGCCTTGCACAGAGAAGACCTACATGTATGTATCTGAAATAGCACCTCATCTGCAGTCTATGACAGTGGTATAGGTCTAACAGAAAAAATTCTTGTGCAGTATGCTCAAACAGTCACTCCCTAGATTCAAAGTTGAGTAAAATTGCAGGTATGGCAGGAGCCGAAGTCGGTATGAAGAGGAGGATGATTCCTTTGGCAGTGGGAATGGCCAGAGTGCAACATCTGGAGATGAAACTCAGAGTGAACCAGAGCCAAAGAGGCGGTGTTTCAAGCGCCAGGTTTCAGGATACACCACTGGTGAAGAAAGTAGTGATGCTGAGCCACTTAGTGGTATGTACATAGTTTCCTTCCATGCTCAGGTTCCACAACGTTGTGTCTTAGTACTCCATTTGAGTTGCTTGGGTACATATGCAAGGATGAATCTGCAATACATCAGATTGGACACAGCTGTTGAAAAAGGAGGAGGAAAGTGTTTATATACGTCCTCTAGCCTTGAGCTCAAGAGACTTTGTTGCCAGATGACATACAAGGTGGAGTCACATGCTCCATTTTCTGCTAGCAGCTTAATTGTGACATTAGCTGGTTTTTCAAAGCAAGTTGAACACATGGTGTTCTCTTGTGTTTGTTAACGAACTACAGTCTGGTTGTCCAGTGTCTCCACTTACTGTTATGACGACTGTATCACAACAGTTGCAAACACCAAAGCTTGGCAGCACTTATGGTGTGATCTTCTTTAGTCCAACCATTGGACTTATAAATTGAGGATTGGCTGAATGTGGATAGTGTTGGGGTTCGTTAAATGATGGGGTATTGCAGCAGCCACGGCACATGAAACAGATGGGAGATCTGGCTCTCTCTTAGAACATGAAATACCCACAGAATCTACTGGGAGGGGGGCTGATGATGAGGATGCATCTCCAACCACCAACAGGGAGGCCTTGAAGACCTGGGCTAGAGCAGGAGCACGGAGTCACACACGCCATGGCAGCATTACTGGAGCTGTAGTAAGTAATGGCAAGAATCGCAGTTTAAGGCCCTCCTTGCTGGGCAAAGACATCATAGATGCACTGCTGGCTGCTGCTCGCACTGAGATTGAGGAAGAGGTGAGTGCCCCAAATTGATCTGAATGGACTGTTTTGCAAAGAATTGCATGTGATTGACAATCTCAACTCTGATGCTGAGGCTCCTGGATGTTGAATCACTGCTTGCAAAGTTCAAGTAGGATAAAAATAGGAGAATCATGCAAAATTGTACTTTGAAACACTTGTCCTCTCCAGATGAGTTGTCCTTCACTTGTGATAAGTTAGAATGAGATTGATTCTCTGCAGAGAGTTCTGTTTACCAGTGTTTCCTTTGTAAGGCTTGCAAGAGGAGAAGTTTGTTTCCTCTCTTCTCATGTGCATAACAGATGAAAAGACAATCACTTTGTGTGAGTATTCCTTAATGGGATATGTCAAACCTGATTTATATCGTTGGTATAACAAGTGTTCAACCATCCAACTTTGAATTTCAACCTATTTCACAAATTCTTCAATGTATTCCCATTGAACCTCACGCTACTACAGGGGTTCTTTGGATAATGTTTTAAGTGTTTGATATATGTGTGCAGTTTGTTGTGCACTTGAGTCTGCAACCTTTGAATGATGGTTCAGATGATGAAGATACACTACCCAGCCTGCGAAAGCCAAACCTTAGCTGTCCACCCAACATGACAATTCAGCACCTATGCAAGGTACTCTTTAGTTCCTTAGCCTCATTCCTGGTGGCATATTTTTGTTATTGCCATGTTTATCAGAGTGAAAGTCCCACACTTTCCTGAGCTAAATTGCACATTTAGGGGATGACTACAGTAGGTGTTGAATAGGAGCATATTTGTTACTAGAGATCTGCAGCTGGTGTCTTTCTTCGTTTAGTTAATAGATGCAAATTCTCAATGACTTTCTTCTTTTCTACTAGCAGACCTGCATACTTGGGCGATATATTCAGACATGTCTTGTTTTGTTTCATAGTATGGTTTGAGTGACTGGGTATTCTCCTCAAATGGGGTCCTTGTGCAGTTTCTTATGATGCAGTTAATCCCAAGACCAGAATTGGAGTTGGAGATTCTTGTAGAGAGCAAAAGTGAGCAGCTCACAGTCCCAAAGCCTCCTCAAAGATTGAGCAAGCTTTCAAAAGGGAAGGCATGGGTTTCAAGAGCAGAAAGTGGCAAGGAAGTTGTTCTATTATCTTCAGGGCACACACTTGCAACTGTTCTTAGTGATTTTTGGGACTACCGTGGAAACCTTGTAAGTTAACTGCTGACTGCTTCTCTACTCTCTCTCAGAAGGTGTTGTGTTATTTGTCAAGTATGATCTGAAAAATGAGCATTTATGTTTAAGTGCTTTTGTGAGCTTATTTCATGCTCTCTTTCCTTTCTGGAACAATCGATTCTCATGGGAGTATGTTATTGGCAAATGTTACAGGAATTGCTATATCGAAGAAAGAGTTAGAAGAAATGGCTTCAAATTGTCAGCCAGTCATTCAGCAATGAGGTAGACTGTAGGAGATGAACAGCAAGTTCACACGGACTTGCAGTCATGAAGTCATCCCCTAAACTATACTCGAAGTGGAATTAAAGTGCAGCACAACAGGACCATACTTTGATGCTTACATATCTTATCACAGAAAATTGCTTCATTACATACCATCTAGCTTGAAGGTGTTGGTTTGCATGATAGAGGTTTGCCAAATTGTGGTATGTGACCAAATTAGGATTTTGCACTACAAGTTTCTAGCATGTTAGAGATATGGGGATTTACAACCTCAGGCAGGGCAGGATGTTTGTTACATCAGTGTTAAACTGGCAGTATTTTGATTGCTATAATTCAATCTGCTTTCTAACTAAATTTCAATGCCAGTATCTTGGGCCTTGGACAGAGATCAGTGGCACAGCTTGAAGGTAATTGGCTTTTGATGTTTTGGCTTGGTCCCTGGATTGACTCTGCCATCAAATGCCACATGATGATCACCAAACAAACAACCTTTACTGCAGAATTCACTTGTGTACGTGTCCACCTCTTATCTGATGTGAATGTGAGCTCAAGCTGGTGTGACCAAGTGCCTCTTCCTAGACAACTCTCAGAGCTGGGCATTATATGGTTATGGTGCCAGCTTCCAGTTTCATCACGGTCAGTTGCCTATCCCAGTGCTTTGTCCTGGCACAGTAGGCTTAGCTTCATAGTTCATCTGGGATCTGGCATTTGTCTACCTCAGTTTAGTCACGACAGTTTCTGTCTTTCCACACATTATGCATTTTCACTATAGCTAATTTAGGCTTTCATTCAGCCTTTGGAACCTCACAAAATTCTGTGTCAGCTTGTCATACCTGTTTAGTACAATGATCATAATCATAGTCACACAATTATCGATAGCTATTGAAATTGTTTGTTGCAAGAAGTGGTTGATTATAATCTGTATTATGTTCCTTGGTAGCACAAGTTTTGGGGGTAGAGTTTTTGCTAGGGAATGTGGTTTTTATGAAGAGGAAATTTTGACAATTGAATGGTGGGATGTGTGAAGGTTTTGGTTTTAAAATGATGGCACATATCAATCCAACTAAGGTGGGTTTTCAAAAAACAATTCTTGAAAGTTTTTGGATCTAGGTAGAAATGAATTGTTTGGAACCAATTTTTGGGGCCTACCAAATTAAATTGTTTAGCATATTATTCACATCTAATTTGACAATGGTAACTGCATTTTTCGCTTTATTTTTTTTCAATTTTGTGACATAGCCATGCTGGTGATCATTCACAAGAGAAATTAGCCAAATTTGGCTACAGGTCAGAGAGGAAAGCAGAAAAAATTAATAATTCTCCTATATTTTGGTGACATGCTGGATCTAGTGTCTGATATGATGCTGGAAGATAAATTTTCCTCTCAATCTGGTGAATTTGGCATAACTTTTCACAAAAATCCTTTGTATCGGTTGCACAAAAATCAATGGTTACCAACAGTGTTCTTTACTTCTGTCCTTCAATCATCACAATGTCTTTTGCCTGTTTTTTGGTTTGCCTTGTTCTGTTGCACATCTCTCGACCAAAAAGAGTGGTAGATGTTGGACCTTGGTTGGTTAGTACTCAATAAAAGTCCTCAATAAAAGTTGGCTTGTGGTTGCTGCAAATTGGCAAACTATCCTTTGTGTGAACTTTTGTATTGAGCATTGTTGAAACGTTCCAACATTGCCCAAGTGATTTGATTGAGGTGGATTTCAGATGGAAAACAAATAGGCCAACCTATGACAAATGTGGAATCCACTTATTTCTTACTGATTATGATTCCAGGCCTTATCTCTTGATGGTTTCAAAAATTGTCTTTAGAGGCCTTTCAAATGACATCAAAATTGTAGACTCAATTTCATTTCATCTAGTGATAACCTAGGAGGCTTTTTTCCTTCCCTTGAGAATAACCCCTTGTCATACTTACTAGTTTCACCATATTCTTCATATGGTTAGATTGATGTAACACAATCAACCACACAACATGAAGATTGATCACAAGCAATGCACCCTTAAAGAAACCTCCACCAGGTTCCAAGTCCAAAATCACTCCATGAGCTTTCTATTGTGATTGAAAACCAAAGTTGGACATTGCTTAACAGAATTGGATAAGTTTTGCAAAGCCATAACCCTTACTTGGATTGGATTTTTAAAAAAAAAGCTTTATACACTTTTACTTGGTTGATTATTTTTTTAATTTTGAATTTACCAGCTTATACAAAACCAGGTATTTCAAAGTGGCAACATGACCATTGGGTTTGTAAAATGGCTCAAGTGATAATTTATTGGAGATGACTTGTAATGGACTTTGGACACATTATTTGAGTCATTACCAATGTTGTCCGGTTCTTGATTTCAAAAGAAACCTTTGGTTTTGGTTATAAATTTTTTCTCTGTTTTTAGGAACCTCTAATCTGGTCTTCAAACTGGTTCTTTGGATTTCTAAACCTTTTGATTTCAGTCATTTTCACAAAAGAAAAAGAAAAAGAATCAGTCCAGTTTAAGACAAGATCTGATTCCATCTCCACTACACACAACTAATTTTTTTTGTTGGGTGTGATATTAGTTTGTGCAACTAGTGCACACAATACAAGAAGAACATTATGTGATATTAAATGTGCACAACCAATTGAATGTAATAACTTGCTTAAAATGTAAGGTCAAACTTATTTTTAGATAAAGAATTTGAACTTGTTTAAGTTGAGGTAGCACCTTTAATTCAAGTTCTAATTCAATTTTGAAAAGAGTTGGTTGCTTAGTTAGGTTCCAATGGTGATTTCAACAAAACTTGAAACCTTCAGTCCAAAAACACTAAAACCAAATACATAACCTAGATTTGAACTTATCAACACTAGTAGTAACCAATGTTGGCAAGTTCTTTGATTTTATGTAAGCTCAAGTCTAACTTAAAGTTTAAGTTCTAATGACTCTGAATTAAAAGTTTCACATTTTATTGAAATTGCCATTAAAATTGAACCAAGTGATTGGACATTTAGAAAAAAATCGAATTAGAATTAGGAGTGTTATCACTTTTTTTAAAGGGTTTGGTTCTCTACATACATATGTACAACTTTATAAACACCCAAACAAACCTAACCTTATTTTGTATGCAAGTAATTTAATTTAATTGGTTGCACATAATTAATGTTACATAACATTTATTTGGATTGTGTGGATTGGTTGAACAAATTAAGACTAAACCAAAAAAATTATGTTTAGTTATGTGTAATGAAAATAGAATTTGACCAGCTTTTAAATTGGACCAAATTTCAATTTTGTTACAAAATAACTAAAACTAAATTTTTTTGAAACCCCAAAAACCAATATCAAGATCAGACTAGGTCCATCAAAACCTTAAAAATTTCCATAATTGGGATTGAAGGTTCCTTCTATAATCAAGAACCAAACATGATTGGTTGTTACCATTGAGTGCAAGTAACTGTCCAATTGATACAGTTCCAAAACACATAAATGACATAAGACTTGGTTAAAAGGACCATTTTTTGGTGATTTCTTACCATGAAGTTTGCTTTACAAAAGGATATTTGTTGAAGATTTGGATTGTATTTGTTTGAGTTTTTTGACTCAAGGTAAGAATCATTGTTCATCATTGCTTTCTTCTGCCATTGAAATCAACTAACATATGTGTTTGTTGCCATCCTTGGATGTCATAGTTCTTTGTTCACAATAAAACCTTGGATAGCATATCAAGGTATAAACATGATAATAGGAGTGAAACCTACTTACTTGGATGACTATTTAATTTGAAACATTCTCAAAATATTTTTAAAAAATTTCATTTGAAGATTAAAAAATTCAAATCTGACCTAAGAAAATGTAATAATTTTAATGTAAATATATGTTTTTAGAATCTCCCTTAAAATATGTCATATTTAAAACATCTTCCAAAAACGAAGTGTCTTTATGATGTTTGTCATACTGTTTTCAAATCCTTTATTTTCATTAGATTCATTTAAAATCATATGTCATATTTTTATAATATATTTAAAACATTTTCATGAATGTTTTTAATCTAACTTACAACATTAGTACAATTTTGGACACTAAAACATGAAAATTAAACATTGGTAATAATTATTTTGGCTCTTGTTAATGTGATTGCACTCATATATATACAGTTTTCAATTTTTTTGTGAATTCATGTTCAATAATATTGAATCTAAATAATTTTTTTCTGAAACTTTATCTTCTATGATGGTTGAATATTGATTCATTACCAATTTAGGGTAATGTACATTTTCCCCCTTCACCACAATGAAGGTTTCAGCTAATAACAAAAACTTAATATGAAATTTATAAGGATTAAAGTTTCGTTATCCTATACTTGTTCCCTTATATACTGGAAATACTGGAACATATGTTAGTTAAAAAATTTAGACACAAAATATGTTTATTAAAAATATATCCATGTTTTTTAAAGTGTGGCATGAGGTTGGGTTTGCCAACCCATCTCTAAAATAGGCGTATTCTCATTCAATAATACAATTACCTGTCCTTTTGGTTCACGGTTTCTCAGTTGTAACATTGTATTTCAGAATTTATGCAGAGGTTTCTTTTTAATGAATGGTGCTTAGTTTATAAACATGGGTATTTCATAATGTGCATGCCGGACTCAAAGCCAAGCATTGAGGAAAATTTAGTTAATGATGTAAAATGTATTGATGGCAAGATTGTTTAGAACTTTCATTGGCACTGAACTCATTCAAACATGGGTTTAGGAATTTCTGTCTGTAGCTAAAGTGACAATCATTCCTTGAAAGATGTTAAAACAGTGACAATCTCCAAGGAAGATTTAGCCAAATCTGGCTATAAATCAGAAATAATGTACAAATGCTTTAACCATCTTTCTATATGTTTGACTACACAATGAAAACCACATATATGAATCTGATAATTTTGAATCTTTTTCCCTGAGTTCTGGTGACTGAAACATCTGGAAATCACTTTTAAAAATACTTAAAATTTTAGTTTCACTTTCTGGTCATGTAACGCCAGTAAAAAAAAGGCTAGGTCACCACCGTGCGCCAGCATTGAAGGCAAGAACAACACTACCTAGGGTGTCTTGTGCTTCAATTTTGTCATTGTTGAGATTCTGGGCTTCACTCATCAAAGTGTGGTAAGTTATCCTTGACTTTGTGATTTTCTGATAAGAACAACAAAAAGTCATGGTTGTCCTGAGAAACAAGCCCAATTTTTTTAGCTTAAGTTACCTAGACTTTGTGTGCTGCTGCAGCTACGGACATGCAGTGACAAATACTCTACCAAACACCTGACCCAAACATGAGTTGCAGAGACTTAGCCCTATGGCTTCAAGGACTTCATGAAAAGTAGTTCTTCCTAGCATAAAAATGTCCTTCTAGAGTTATCCTTAAAATTGTCTCATTGTGCCTGCCTTTGCTCTCTTGTGCTGGGCTTTGAGCTATCCTTAAAGTCACCCATGTAGAGAACCAGCCTTCAAAACACAAAGAACATTGGACTCTCCCATTGAATTTCAAAGGGTGTTAAAGACGTGTTAGAAAAAGCTTTGCTACAACTTACACAATTTTGTTGCAAGGATTGACAAATAACCTGAAAAGTTAAAAATAAATACAAAATCTGATGCAATTCTTTTCAAGAGTAGGATGTAGGCTAGTGATAATATTTAGATCCTAATTCTTTGGTTCAAATTCATTAAGAACTGTAAAACCTACAATTTTTTTGTTTTGCATAAAATATCAGAACATGAACTCTGCAGTTCAAAACATGAACTGCACAAGGCACAAAATGACAAGCCTGTGAAATTCAATGTGGGGAGCATAGTGTCCTGCTCAAAACACAAGAGGAGAGATGCCAACCCTCCTGGCAACCCTCTTTCTCCACCATCATATACTGTTCCTTTCAGATATACAAATAATTTAGATCCAGGGCCCTTGAATAGCCTTCGCTAGTGCTTGTTCCCAAAGGATGTGATCTTATAATATAGTAGGTTAATCCATACTTTGTCTGCCAGACCTGAACTGCAGACAGTTCTAGGGCATTGAAAGCTATGACTTTACTTGAATATTTAGGTTCATTTTCAGATGTAAAGATTGAGAATGTGAAATTTTTATTTTTCATTTTGACAATCTGTTCTATGGCAATCAGTTTACCATACAGATGAGTAAATTGATATTGACTTTACATGAGATGAAAATATGGAAATTTGGCTTTCTAACGTTTTCAACTTGACTACTTTTTCTTGTTGTTGTTGTTGTTTCCTTTCCCCGAGGTTTGTTGAATTTAGTAGGAATAATCTCATGCTGAAATGAAATCTTTTAGATCAGCCACATTTTGCAGCACTCTGCATACTAGTCACTCAATAGACCGATCACCAAATCGCAATACTTGCTCTGGAATAATCTTCTACAATCTTGACTAAATGCGCCCCTAGTGTACTTACTCTACGTGCCAGCAGATTATGGTCATGCACTGAATGACAAGATGTTGCACTAGAAATTAGTTCACTTAGTCTTTGGCATGATTGTATGCAGAGTTTTTCTTAGCTACTTGGGGACGAAAACTGAAAAAGCCAGTGCACCTTCTACAAAGGAGTTTTGTGGAAAAAAATGGCTCAAAGTTGTTAGATTTTGAGAGAAAATAATCTCAAATGATCAGATTTTGACAATATATGCTGCCAAAATCTAGCAGGATTCCTAATATTTTCTACTTTCCTCCCTGACCTGTAGCCAAATATGGCTGAGTCCTCTTGTGGATGATCACCAGTCCACCTACCTCACAAAGTTGAAAAAGAAAACCCTGATTGTATGAAAGCAAAAGGATATCCTAATAATAATTCTGGTGCTCTATAGTCTTTGAATTTGAAAATTTCTAGTTGCTTGCAAACATAGAAATATCCTAACATACTATAGAGTGGGCAGGGTTTGGCCAATTCCAACTCGTTGTGAGCCCATGGCTAACCCAAAGTGGGGAGGCCATGGGCAAACATGCCACCAAACCTGACAGGGGAGGCCATGGGTGAACTAGGAGTTCAAATCAGCAAAACCTTGCTTGCTCTGTAAAACCCTGACCCAATTTTTGTAGTGTATTTAGAGGCAAAAGAACTCAGCAAGGATATTCCAAAATGGAAGAAATCTTCCATGGTGAAAGCTCATGCTCTCTGAAAATTAGGGCAACTTTTTATACTGGAGAAGGGTGAAGCCCTCATTCCTTCCTTGCTTTTCAGTGCCTGTTTCTCAGGCTACCACCCTTGTGCCTAGGCACCTCAAAACAAGGAAGGGCCTCTAGCCCTACCCTTCTCCCATACATACATAGTCATAACAGCTGTTAGGTCTACAAGCAGAATCAGCAAGGTCTGCTGATTATGTGTATGGAATTGGCACTGATGCTGAACAGCTGATTCAAGGCAAGAATTAGTCAATTAGAAGGGAGAATAAAACCTTAACACTGGTTAAAGCTTAGTCAATGCAACAAAAGTTCGAAGGATTTCAGAATATGCACTACCATAGGCATACATCTAGTTTTTTCTGGGGCCTTTAGGGAACCAGTTCAATGGCATTCAGCAGACTTCCTACTTTGGGAGTCGGGGTCTCATAGATTTAGAGTTTATGGGCTTTCCATATGTCTTGGCTTTGTCTCCATCAACTTGCCTTTAGACTGGAGTCCATGCTTATGACTGCTTTTGGAAAGAGCTTTGAGACAGAAAATTAAACTTTGTTGACTCATTAAAAGCCTTGGTCCAACTGAGGTCACCTACAGTCTTGGAATTTGGGTTTCAAGTCTTTTGGGGGGAGGGGGTAGGGGCCATTACCTATGATATAGAATATTCTAGAAAACCTTAGGTGCCTGACCCATGGTGATAAAAATACTTCTATTACCATGAGTCAAGTAGAGCAAGGGCTTGAAAACTTTATTCCTTGTAACCAATCATCCTTGTAACAAATAAAGGGAAAAAAAAAAAACTAATAAAAACCAAGGGTCGGAACCATCACATGGAAAACAAAAGGGAAGGCCAAAGAAATGCCAAAAGACGTGTAGCCCGTAGGACCCAAAGAAGGGAAAGAGCTAGTCCCTCTCGTGGTAGGAAGCTATCTCACTCAACGCCTTTCTAAGGTCTAATGTCACCCACATGCAGATTGTGAGGACTAATAGTAATATGAGGTCTAGAACAAACATCTTCCACCAATGCAATCTTCATCTTTATAGCAAAGGTTAAAGTACATTGAAAAGCAATAATTTAACATGCCACTTGAAAAACTAAATGAAAAAAAACCAGGATTAATGACCTCCTGATCATCTATTGTGGAAAAGACAAACACACTCCCTAATGAAATGGTCTATATCACATTTGAGTGCACAATGCACCTCCATGGCAAATAAAGTGGTGCCCTTCATAAAACCTTCTATACTTGCGGATTTTAACAATGGCATTAAGTTTCACAATTACACTTGCTGGTCAATTAATGACATTCATAACCATCATCTCATGTGCTGGGTTAATAATCATTACATTGACAATAAAAACTCGGCCATCACAAGTCATGTATAAATTAGCTTGTAATTAAATTTTTAACATAAAAGCGTACCATCGTTCTTTCCATATAACGTGCCCACTTTTTCAAATGAAGGCATACATTATGTTTTTGATGGTGTCATGTGTGGCTAGCCATTGACCTCCTTGTAACTAATGGCAATTGCCCCATGGTATAAAATATTTAAAAAAAATTTAGATCATTAATTGATGGTAATTAAGATCAAAAGTTGAATAATTTAGGGGTTTCAAAATATTCCTTATGACCAATGGTCCTCATAACTAGTGGCAATTGCCTTAAAAATAGAACATTCTTCATGAGTAATGGTAATTCCTAAGGGTGGTTCAGCTATTTCATAATTCATTACTTAAACTTCAAGGAGGTTGGCCTTAAGGGTTCAAGTTTTTTAAGGTGTACCAAAATCTTGTCACAACATCACCCTTTTTAAATATTTTTTACCTAGTTTTTATTACCATGTAAATACACATTTATGGATGATTATGATATAATCTAAAATTGTAATGGTTTAAAATATAGTCCTTCTAAAATTTTTGACAACTTTTGATTCATTATTTTTTATGGGGATCAAATATAAGGTAAAAAAGGATTATGGAGAGGACTAGGCCCTTTTCATCCTATGTGGTACACCTTAAATGTCATAACCCTAGTCCTAGGTTCTCGACCAAGGCAAGGGCTTGTAAAGGTGCGGGCCAAGAGTGAGCCTGAGAGACACATTTCATGCTCCTGGGAGTGCAAAAAAGTGTGAGAGAATGAACCCCCACACTCCCAAATGAACTTCCACTTTGGGAGTTTGAGTCCCAACGGATCCCTGAATTTTTAGAAGGCAATTGCAAGGGCCAAAACTCATTGGATTGAGAAGTTCCTTATATCATTGGAAAACTCTTGAAAAATAGATGTTTAAAATGGGCTCGCATGACTTATTTGGACACTTAAAACACAAGTTATGGCCAAAAGAGTGGTCAGAAGTCAAATTGTCAATTTGACTCCCGACCACTAAAAGTCAGGAATCGCCCCAATTTCCTTGTGTGTAGGTGGTGTGCCACATACGGTTGGAAAGCTTTCAATGAGGGATACAATTTTGCTTTAGACTTCACCTCAATTGGAGGTCTGCACACAAAATTATGGGGCCCCAAAGTGGTAGGAGTCCCAATTTAGGGAATTTCAGGACTCCCATTTGGAAGTCATGGGACAAAATGACATTTGGGTGCTGGTCCTATGGCCAAGCACAAAGTATACTATAAGGGGGAAGGTGGTGGCTTCCCTCAATGTCCGGGCCGTGGTGAGTCTTGTGAGTCCGTGTTTGCTCGTAACTTATTCATGCACCAAGAGTGCTCCAACTATGCACTAACCAATTCGTTGTTTGGTTTGAGCAGGTCCGTGTGAATAATTAATATGCTTGTCAATCTTCCTAGTCCCGTTCCGGAGCTTTAGACAACCTTTTACCCCCAAAGTGCCGCGAGCTAAGGAGCATGCCCCAATTCTTTCTTCTTCTGTTATCTTCACCTTTAGACTCACAGTTGAGTCCATCAAGGAGCTTAGGGGTGCGTCATTAAAATATTTTCACCCTTCAACCTTAAATTAAAATTAAAGTGAATAAACAAGGGGGGCAAAGGAATGGAATGGGTATGACTTTTTAAATTGTTTGTTCAAATTTGTAATTTTGTGTGTTATAAAAAATCATTAAAATACCTAGTTGAAATTGTTAGTTTTGTGTGTTAAAGAAGGTCATAAAATATTTAGGTGAAATTGTTGGACATCTTAGTTGCACACATCGGTAATAAAGTGGTAATCAATTTATTTTAAAGTTATTTTTGGTTTACGATTTTTTGGATTTTGGTGGTTGCAATTTAATTCAAATTTGATTATGGTTGCAATTGTTTTAAAGGTGGTTTCATTCATTTAAAACCTATTTTTGGTTTTTAATAGTTTAGATGTGGTAGTTGGTTTATTTATATTTGTTTTGGTTTAAGGTTTTTTGGATTGTCATGGTTTCAATTTATTTCAATTTGATCATGATTACATTTGTTTTAGTGGTGGTTTCAATTCATTTCAATCTTCATTTTGGTTTCTTAGGGTTTAAGATGTGGTAACTGGTTTATTTCATACCTAATTGTGGTTTAGGGTTTTTTGGATCTTGGTTGCGTTTGTAGGCTAATTTGATTTGTCTTTTGAACTATATTGAATATTAAAAATATGTTGTATTTTTCCTTTGCTAAATAATATTGACTTTCTTGTGCAATTTGCACAACAATGAAATGTTTTCATATATGATTTAATGGCTACAATAAAGATCAGATGTTGGGGACAATTTTACTCCTTTATACAATGTATGAAGTTCATGAGTTTGGAATTATGAATTTTGGGCATCTAAAAGTTTGTTAGATTATAGCCATGATCACATTCACATGCAGTGCATGGCAAACTTGAATAATTTGAATGAGCAACTTGCTTTCATTGTGAATGGTGAGAAGTAATTTTGGGCCATGCACAACAACCAAGTTTTGATTTACGATTCATCTTTTGAACTTATAATTTCATAAATGTAATCAAAATGTTGCAATAAGTTTCCTAAATTATTTATAGTTTGATTTAAATGTATTGAATGTTTTCTATGTTGAGTTTTAAGGCTTCATATTGATGGGCAAGTCTTTTTTGTTTACCTATGTTAATCCATAGGTGCAACTATTTAGTTGATTAAGGAGTTGGATATTTGTTTCTCTTAGTGTGCCTTGCTTGATGCCATGGGCATTGTATATGCACAATATTGGTTATAGCTTGACTGTGAGGGCAAGCTTGCCAAAGACTTGGAAATATTGAAAGCTTGGTATTGTGAACCAAATATGTTGAGGTGTGATGAGTCAAGATTTGTAGTTCCACCTTTGCTTGATTGTTGGCAACTTGATATTCAATAAGGCATGTTCAAGTTGTGTATGAAAAACAATTCTAACCTTGCCATGGAACCACTATTTAATTTCAATCCTTTGACTCACATTTCAAGGACAATTTGTGCATCTCATATTTAGACCCATTTCTTCACTAAACCTTAAGCTTGCAGAGATGGCCATAGTTCATGTTCTACGAACTGTAGATGATGAAGGTTGTTTCTCATCTCTAGCATTTCTAAATAGCAAGCTTTGAACAACTTTAGAACCTTACTTACTTGTGGTTGGCATGTATAGTTAGAAGTTTTTAACATTAGAATTTTTTTCATATGTTGCCACTAATTTGATGCTTGGATTGGAGTAGTAGACTACTATGATGTCCTTGTGTAACTAAATTTTGTGCAAACATATTGTGTAGAGTAGCCCAATTGCTGGCTTTATGATTGGAGGTTATGAGCTTACAATTCGACAGACTATTTTATTAACTTTGATGTTGTTTACAACTTCTTTGTTTCAATTATCTTTGTAAGCCTAATGAAATTGTTGCATTTGAAAATATGTCCTTTGCTATGGATTTGTGCATTTTTATTGAATGAGATATTTAAGTAAAATGTTTTACATGATAGCTAGCTTGCTTCTCACTCACATGGTCATGGAGTTAGGATAAACACCTTTTCAAACTATATAGGAATCTTAAATCTACTTAAAATATTTGGTTATTAATAAATGTCTTTATTTCCCTCTAATCTTCACTACACTTGATTTGCAACACACTAAATTTTGCCACTTTCCTGCACTCTTGAGCAAAGGATAACCAGCTTCTTTAACAAACATTTTAAAACTATCATCACTTGGAGGTCAGGAGTGACTCTTGTAAAGAATGTGGGCACTTCCTCAAAAGAAACAAAACAGAGCTATTTGATATTGAACAAAAATGCATGACAATTTCTCCCACTTCAAACTTTTGGGAGCTTGATCCTGGGAAGGTGTGGGAGAGGGTGTGTTGGGTCTGAGGACCCATTACCCACCAAAAAAAAAAAAAAAACAAAAACAAAATGATAAACTAAACCTATGATGAATCTCTGAATCTTTTGTCGCTTGGTGGTCAAATTTATTATATGACCTCATAACTTGTCTGAGGTCTTAAAATTGAAGCCTTATTGTCTTTTGGATCTTGATGAAGGCTCATAGGTCTCATCATTTCATCACATAGCAAAAAAAATCCCCATTGTCCTTCAAACCCTAGAGACAATAATCCAATGAATCCTTCAATCTTTAGGAAAGGTACTTGAAAGAAGTTTTGTCAAAAAATGGACATGTATTTACTGAGTGTGAATTAGGTCATATTATCTCCTTTCACTTGAAGACATCTCTTTCTTTTGTTTTTGTTAGGGGCAAGTGTTGTTGGGTCAAATCTTTCAATCCCTTACCGCCTAGGGCAACCCTGACTTTCAAAGTTAATGTAGTTTATTGATGACAATTAGACTACTACAGGGCCACAGTGAACCAGCACTCACCAGTGCACCGTGAAGGATGGATGGTAAGTGGCCAGGACACAATTCTCTGTTGGGTTCCAGTTCCCTAGCTAACCATGGTGGTTAGTTCAGTTGCTTCGTTTAACTACCTACCTACTATCAACCCACAAGCAGGTTGTTAGTAGGTAGGTAGTAAAAACAGCCCTTACCTATGTATAAACCATCTACTTACCTATTAGTTACCTATTTTCTTACCTATCCACCTATATGTGAGACCTATTTCTTACAGAATTGGTTACCAAGGTGAAACCAAATACTAACTCAGTTGAGGTTCATCCACAACTGAGTAATAACAGGCATCCAGTGGATGATGTGCTGGTGGGTGCTGGTTCACACTTATTCACCTAGTTAGTTGCAATATTTATTAGTGAGTTATGGGTGCATCCAAAAGTTCAAAACCTTTTTTTAATGATGGGCCTTGTTGATTGACCCCTCGGTGTAAAAAAAGAAGTTCAAAATGGAAACGACCAAGATAGGAATTTAATATATTGCCTTCCCTTTGGCCCACCTATATAGGCTAAAAGCATCAGATTCTATGGAAGGAATATGAGATAGTAGGTAAATGGGGCTATGGGGAACAACAGGGGAGAACATTTGACAAAACATATGAGACCTTATTAAGGCACACAGGTCCAATTTAGGGCTCTCGTCCAATAGAATTGCTCTATTTCATTGGACCCTGGACCTTGGACCCTCATCTAAGTGGCCCTAAGGAACATGTGTAAAGGACACAAGGGAATTGTGGGAACACCATAGGGCACATTTTGCAAAATGTAGGAATAAGATTAAGGAACACAAGTGTCGGAGGGGGAGGAGGGGGGGGACACATATGAGAATAATGGGAACAACATAAGGAACTTTTTGCAAAGCATATGGGATAAAATTAAGGAGCATATGGATGAAGAACAAATTGGGAACACCATTGACAACACCATTGGGAACTTTATTGGGGGCACCATGAGGAAAAAAACCTTTAAACCCCAAAAGCTATTCAAGTCCACAACCCCTCACTCGCCCTTTCCTTTGGATGAAATACATATGGGTTGCTAATAAATCATAAGGTAAAAACAATGAAAGGTGGAAGTTTTTTTGTTTTTTCAAAACTTATTCCCTTTACAATTACCTTGGGCAAAGACATTTACATGGGGCCATGTAAGTGTAAATGAACTTTTACTTTTTATGTTGACCAGGTAAATACCACCTCCTTAATGCTATCTTTATTCTAAACTCTCAACATAAATTACATATTCTCTATCTTACTAAATGAACCTATTAAAATAATATTTGTTATAAATATTTTGCATATACATTTTTTTTCTTCTGATTTTCTAAATATCCATTATTCATGCATACCTTGTATTAATTAGATATTGACTTTTGAGAATTATTATTTTTTTGGGTAAAAATAACTAAATTATAATTTACTCAATCACCAATATGTGGGATCTTATATTTTTATTAATTTAATTTATCGTTCTACCACAAAAGAAAGTGATCCCTGCAAAGTAATTTATTGTCAAATTATAATTTTTATTCCAAATTTTGAATAAAATCTTACAAAGGAAATGACATTGATAGTAATCTTGAAATCAATTATTCCTTTCCCTTTTCTCTTGGGGGTACATGCACAACTCATTTTCTAGAAATGAATATACAATACTGTGTTGAAGGAAGTAAGAAACGGGAAGGACCTAAGTTGGGTTTGTAAGTTGATTGACATTTTGTAATCAAAATTCATGTGCATAATCTTGTATTCTATACGTTTTCTAAAGTGAAAAAATGATTTTAATATGTGAACAACACCATTTGTTGCATTTTTTAAATGAGAAAATTTCCCTTCATCAAACTGACAATGTGAGCCATGATGGCTAGAAATGTTTAATATAGGTAAAACATTATGATATGAAGCAAGTTGAATAATTCAATCAAGGTCATGTTGGAGAAAAATATCCTACAATCTCAAAAAGTCATATAGTTTGTACTTGATCAACCATGAAACTAGAAAAATAATTGATGGCAATTATTACTATTGCCATTTGTCATTATTGACATTTGTCACCCATGGGAATGCAATAAATGCAAGACAAGGGACCTAAAGAAAAAAAGGGATTGACAAATATGAGGGGTCAAGAGATTTATTGTTTACATCAAGGTTGCACCAAGTGGATTAATATATATTTAAAAATATATATGATTTTATGCAAAATTCGATCCTTTCCCTAAGATTAATCCAAGAGACTAGTAACCATGTAGTGAATTTGAAGGTTCTTTATTGTGTTTTAAGACCTCCTTTTAATAAATCTCAATATTTGTCAAGAGGATTGACAACTATGAGAGGTTAAGAGATAAATGAGTTCATGACCAAGAAGACATTATTTTATCATCTCAAGAAGATTATGTACTTTGGGCACCAAATGACAACTTACAAGACTCAAGATACCTAGTCAATTACACTTACAAACCATGCAATCATAATGAATATCCACCAAAAAAAAAAAAACGAGGAAAGAAGAGGATGGGAAATGTACATCTATGTTGTCCATTACCATAAAGAAGTAGCATTGGTTAACAAATGATAACATTGGGAAATATTATTTCAAAATTGTGAGAATGGATAATTGATGATTCAAAAGAAAAAAATTATCTTTTTTGATTCCCTTGGGGGCAAAGTATGAGGTTGAAAAAACTTATCCTACACTAGGTAGATCATAATTCATGCACATAGGAAGCAATATTTGGTTTGTGTGAATTGTACAAATTAAAAAAACTATGGTCATTTAATTTTTTTAAAAATGTCACTACATGACTACAAGTCTATGTGTTTGTGTTATAGTTGGTTGTCTTTGATCATTGTGCAAACATTTGGAGCTTTTGGACAATGGGATGTAAATCTAAATATCCAATCTTGAGATTGGGTTGTAGAAATGACAAAGAATTGGTCAATGTGTAGCACCTTTGAATACCTTACCCTAAGGTTAGTTTTGTCATTGAATAATCCTCAAAATAGTGAAATGAAAATTTGAGAAAATATGAAGTTAACATGTTGAAAATCATCATAATTATCATTGGCTACACTCTTAATAATTTCCGTACTCATATCACAATATTATAGTAGACAATGGAAAATATATAATTCCATAATTATAAAACAAATTCATTTTTTGGAAAAAAAATTATTCGTTTTTTCAATGTGGAAATTGATCCTAGGCTATAGTAATCATATGAGTTAATACTAGAGGAACAACTACACATATAACAATTGGATCATAAATAGACATACAATTTTTGCATGATAACTTGAATTTCAACATCAAACCCTTTTATTAATTGTGAAAGTTGATTGGAGAAATAACTCGATGTCATGTAAAAATACACCAATGAAATTGAAATGACATAGAAATTGAAGCATCAATTCAAACCAAAGTTGCATCACATTGGAGAAGAACTTCAGGAGATGTTCCAAATAACCACATTGTTTATTGCATGTCCAATACACAAAATGCACATCCACAAGTATAACAAGGAATTTGTATAACAACTACTTTTTCAACTATTTGTTAGTTATAAATAACATATGATTGCAAAGTTTTCTAGTTGTCTTGAGCAAGTCATATAAAACTTTAGTTGTAAAACATATTATGTGGCACCAAGTTGAAATATCAATTGCGTTGATGTGCGATTTACACCCACTTTTCATTCAATTGACATCCAACTCATGTGGCACAATTACTTATGATTTGTTTTTATGATTAAAATGTGCAATGACATATGTCTATGTGGCGCAATCATTTGCAACTAGTTTTATGACTAAAATGTGAAAATTTGAAAATGCCTAAACTTTTGTACCATTGAAATGTTGACACATGTGGCAAGCTCCAAGTTGAACAAATGGCACCATATGGCTTAGCTTAATTAGGTATGCTTGGCCACTTAGCAAGCTAGCTTACTTAACTTAGGTTGCTTAGGCTAAAGACATGGGTTAAAGGAGCTTTAATGGCTTAGGCTAGACATTTAAACCTAAATTAGACACTTAAACTACATACCTTAAATTGAGATAAAATAGGTTGCAATAGAAAACTTGATTTGGTTTCATCACTTTCACATTAATGAAGAAGATGCTTACCATTGCATCACCTTTTTAATATGTAACATGAAATTGACCCACATTTTAATAAAATTTTTTAACCTAACTAAATGACCTACTCAACCTACCATAACTATGTAGGTTACTTAGGGATTTGCTAGGTTATTTAGGGGCTATTTAATGGTTATTTAAAAGTTGCATAAGCTACTTATAAGGTACCTAGGGGTTGTGTAGGCTACCTAGGCTATCTAAAAGCTTACTTAGGGGTTGCTTACATTAATTAGGGTACTTATGGGTTGATCTAGGCTTTGTTTAGGCTCCCTACATTACTTAGGGTATCGAGGGGTTGCTTAGGGGTTGCCTTGGTTACTTAGGTTACACTAAGGCTGCCTAGAGGTTGTTAGGCATCTTAGGGGCTATCATTAGGTTGCTTAAGTAGTTGACTAGCTATGTTTTGCTTAAGGGCTTTCTTAAGGGTTGCTTAAGCTATTTGGGGGCCACCTAAGGTTGCCTAGGTCACTTAGAGTACTTAGGGGCTATTTATGTTACCTAGCAGCTGCTTAAGATTTGTTGAGTCTACCTAGGTTATTTAAGGGTTAGTTAAAGGCTATTTAATGTAATTAAGGGCTTACCTAAACATTGCCTAAGCTATTTACATGCCAACTAGAAGTTACTTCAATGCTACCAAAGGTCTTCCTAGGTTATTGAATTAAAGTACTTAAGGGTTACCTAAATTATTTAAAGGTTATTTAAAGGTTTCCTAGGTTATGTAGGGTATCTAAGGGTTACTTATTTGTCACATGTGGATTAACTAGGGTATTTAAAGGCTTACCTAGGAGTTATCTGAATTATTTAAGGGCTCTCTAAGGGTTGTTTAAACTATTTAGGGTATTTAGGGGCTTATGTAGGGGCTACCTAAGCTCCTTAAGGGCTAATTAAGGTAATTAAGGGTTTCATGGGCTATTTAGGTTCCTAGGGACCTACTTATGGGGTATTTATATTATTTAAGGTATTTGAAAGTTACATAAGTTATTTAGGTTGTTTAAACTAATATGACATATACAATAATTAGCCATTAACACATGTACATTTGGAATGATGATATAAGTCATAATTCAAGTTGAACGAGATGTCACATGTTCTCTAATTACTTATAAACCACATTATTAGTTGCAAAAACAATCAAACTTTCATCTATTGTTTGACACCATGAATTATGGATGAGATGAAAACACTTTTCATTTGGGTGCAATCACATTAACATGTACCATTAGCAATCATAACCACTAATATTTAATTTGGTGTATTTTGAATTGTTAAAAAATTATAAATGGATATATTTTTTAGCAATGTTATTTTCAATATATTGGTATACATATCCAAAAAATTTAGAATCAATCTAATGAATCAAAGGTACACAAAACACTTTTTACGTTATGTAAGTAGTGTTTTTAACTAATA
>Ga0116229_10003671_pt1 | contig 25255 bp, 24 predicted proteins | sample S1TSphgellanicum_3_FD_87313 | JGI IMG/M metagenome (GOLD analysis project Ga0116229, IMG submission 87313) | Host-associated microbial communities from peat moss isolated from Minnesota, USA - S1T2_Fc - Sphagnum magellanicum MG | ecosystem: Host-associated > Plants > Peat moss > Unclassified... | reverse complement strand
GGCCGCTGCCGAGCGTGCTCACCCTGTCGTTGAACAGACGGCCGAGGGCGTAGGCTTCAAGATGCGCCCAAGGATAATCCGCCGTGGCTTTCACGATCAGGTCCGGCGCGACGTTGTTGGTGAATGAGCCGAGCGAGGCCACGTTCGCCGTGGTGCAGGTGCTGGTGCTGGTGCTCTTGCTGGTCGATTTGCCGCCGGTGGTGGTGGTTGTGGTGGTTGTTGTGGTTGCGACCGCGGTGCAGGCGGCGGTGGCCGAGTTGCTGCCGGTGCCGAGCCCGCCAATGCCAGGGTTGCTGGTGTTCACAGTTCCCACCGTGGTCGGAACGCTGGTGTTGGCGTAGGTGGTCTGTGGATTGTCGATCGCCAGCGCCAGCCAGTACTGGTCGTTGGCGAAGCTTTTCGCGATCCGCAACTCGGGCTGGCGCACCCAGTTGAAGCCAGGCACGTAGCCGCCGTCGATGGTTGGCGGATTATTCACCCGAAGCGGGTTCACACCCACCTGGTTCATTGTCAGCAACGACCAGGTCTGGCCGCCCAGGATCATCAGGCCGAGATCGCTACGGCTATATTCGGACCAGCCCTGGGTGATACGCGGCACCCAGGAATTGCTCTGGTTGGAATTGGAGGTTGGCGCCGCACCCTGGAAGTCGGCCTGGATGAAGGCCTGAACATCGGTGCTTTCGTCGGGTTTGCCATCCACCAATGCCTGAAGGGTGGTGCGGCGGGCAGATTCGCGGAATTCCGGCTCATGGTAGAGCGCGCTGTTCCGGTAGGGGATCCCGGTGGTGAGGTTGGAGGTGATGTCGGTCACCTCGTTGCGCGACCGGAAGATGGAGGCCTCTTCAAGGAAGCCGCCGAGCGTTACCGTCATGTTGCCGACCTGGAAGGCGCCCTGGGGCAGCTTGGGGGCCTTGGGCGCCTCGGCGCGGGCGAGCACAACCGAACCGGGGGTCGACCCCGGAGAAGCCGGAACCAGCGCATAGCCGGCCGGGATTTGCGGCACCATCGGCGCCAGCGATGTGGGCGGCGGCGGTGCATAAGCGTGGCTCTGGGCTGCCTTCAGCTCGCGGTCGCGCTCGGCTGCTTCCGCCTTCATGCGATGCAACTCCGCCTGAAGGGCTTTGATCTGCTTCTCGATCGAGCTGAGCTGTGCGTCGGAGGCCTGGGCAAACGCTGTCGTCGCGCCAAGCGCAGTCAGCGTTAGCGCCGAGGCCATGAGCAGCGCCGGACGAGAAAGGCGGGTAGCCATTAAGAATCTCCATACTTTAAGCGCGTGACTAGTCGGCCGCCCTCTTTCGAGACGTGCCGCGGCCGGACATTAAAAAGAATTTTAGTGCGTGTTGTGAAGTTTTGATGACTCGCCAATAGGTGTAACGGCCGCTGTTGCCGTTTCGACACAGGACCTTAGGCGGGATGCGGATACCAAGTGCAGCTTCAAGCTGTGTTTTTGAGGGTATTACACGATTGACCGGCGTAAATCTTACGGTGCCTATTGAATTATTTTTGTACGGTCCACGACCGCTTAACACTCATCGATTGGAGACGGGTCTTTGAAGGGCCGGCCGGGCCTTGAAATCCGTGCCGCGAACGTTGCGGACGCGGCTGGATTATCCGAATTGCTCGCGGCGGCCGGTCAACCAATACAGGTGGCCGAGCTTGCGCGCCGGCTGGACACCATCCGCAACGGGCCGGGCACTGTGTTGATCGCGCTGGAATGGGGGCCACCAAGCGGCGTGGTGGCGCTGCACTGGTATCCGCGCCTGCACGCATCCCCGATGGCGCGCATCGACCTGTTGCTGGTTGGCGCCGATGACCGCCGCAGGGGGCTGGGCCGCTTGCTGCTGAAAGCGGCTGCCAGGGCCGCGCGCAGCGCCGGCTGCGACGCGCTGGAACTGACGGCGGAAGCAGGGGAAATAGCGTTGACGGCTTTCTGTCAGACGACCGGGTTTACCGGCTGCGGGACGCAGTACCGGCGCGCGTTGCGGAAGACCGGCTAAGGGCCCGTTCGACATTAACCGAACCAGGTTACGGGGTCGAACGGGCCCTTAGCCTTTGTTTGAAGCGGCATCTTTGTCGGCGTGCCGACGCACTTATGTGCCGACGATGCCTAACGCGAAGCGGCGGCGCCCAGGAGCCGCGCATGCGCCCTGGTGCCGTGGTCCAGGCAGCGCAGATCGAATTTCTCGTTCGGGCTATGCACCTGGTCATCCGCCAGGCCGAAACCCATCAGCAGCGTATCGAGCCCTAATATCCGCCGCAGGCTTTCCACCACGGGGATCGAACCACCGCTGCCGATCAGCACCGCCTCGCGGCCATATTCTTCGGCTAGCACGTCTCTGGCAGTACCCACCCACGGATTATCCGCCGATACCTCGAAGCCAGGCGCCATGCCAAAAGTTTCGATCTCGGTGTGCAGGTCCGCCGGGGCATGGGCGGCGACAAAGGCACGGAACGACTCCAATATCCGGTCGGGCGATTGGCCGGCGACCAGACGGAATGATATTTTGGCCCCGGCTTCGGAGGCGATCACCGTTTTGGCGCCATCGCCCTGATAGCCGCCCCAGATGCCGTTGATATCGGCGGTGGGCCTGGCCCAAAGCCGTTCCAGCCCGGAGCGTGACGCCTCGCCCACCGGGCTATGCAGGCCGATCTCGCTTAAAAACGCCGATTCGTCGAAGCCGAGCTTTGCCCACTCGGCCGACTGCGCGGCGGATATCTCGGCAACCCCGTCATAGAAGCCGGGCAGTTGCACCCGGCCCCGCGCATCGTGCAGCCCGCCGAGAAGGCGGGTGAGCGCGTTGATCGGGTTCAGCGCGGAACCGCCGAACAGGCCGGAATGCAGATCGCGCAGCGCGGCGCGCACGCGCAATTCCGCATAGACCAGGCCGCGCAGCCGGGTGGTGATGGCCGGCGTGTCGATGTCCCACATATTGGTATCGGAGATGATCGCCACATCGGCACGCAATTCGGCTTCGTGGTCGCGCAGGAAAGGCTCCAGGTTCGGGCTGCCGATTTCCTCCTCGCCCTCCAGAACCACGGTGATCCGCGCCGGCAGCGTGCCGGTGGTGGCGTGCCAGGCGCGGAACGCTTCCAGCCACATGGTCACCTGGCCTTTATCGTCCACCGCGCCGCGCGCCACCACGCGCGGGCCGCTTGCGGCCTGCACGATCTGCGGTTCGAAGGGCGGGCTGGCCCAAAGGGCCAGCGGCTCTGCCGGTTGAACGTCGTAATGGCCATAATAGAGCAGATGCGGCGCAGCCTTGCCCGGCCCTTGATGCTGGGCCAGCAGCACCGGGTGGCCCGCCGTCTCCACGATCCGGGTGGTAAAACCCATCCTGTCCAGCTCGGCCTGCGCCCAGGCGGCAGCGCGGCGGCAATCGGCGGCGTGGGCGGGCTGCGCGCTGACGCTGGGGATGGCGAGAAAACCCATCAGCCGGCCATGGGCCTGCGACCTTGTGGCGGCGATATGGTCCAGCACCGACTGGGTGACGGGTGCGGCGAGCGGGGCATCGTTCATCGGGCCAGTTTAGACCCGATCCCGCGCAACCGGAAGCCGAGCCATGATGCACCTGGCTGCATCCAGATCGGCGTGATGCCCGTTCTCTCTGCACGAGGGCGCCAGCCGGCAGCGTTGGCCATTTCCCTCACTTGCATAGATTGGCACCAATGGACGCGCGTGGCAGACACACCACCCCAAGCAGAAGGCCCGCGCGACCGGGCGCCACTCAGGAGCACTTCCAGCATGCCGGCAGAGGCAGATCGATCGCCCTTACCGACCGACGCCGAGCTGATTGCGCGCTGCGCCGCCAAGGACAGAGCCGCCTTCCGGCAGCTTTACGCCGGGTGGAGCAGCCGGCTGCATGGGGTTGCCATGCGCATTACCCGTGACCCGGGCCTTGCCGCCGACGCCACCCACGACGCCTTCGTGCAGGTGTGGCAACGGGCAGGCAGCTTCGACCCCGCGCGCGGCGAGGCAGGATCTTGGCTGATGACACTGGCGCGCTACCGGGCGCTGGACCTGGTGCGGCGGCGCGGCCGGGAAGTGCTGGGCCATTCGCCGGTGGAAGAGGAACCCGATCGCAGCCCCGATCCATTGAGCGTGTTGCTGACCAGCGCGGATGGCGGGGCGCTGCATCGGTGCCTGCAATTGCTGACGGCCGACCGGCGCCAGCTTGTGGTGATGGCGTTCGTGGAAGGGTTTTCCCATAGCCAGTTGGCGGCAAGGCTGAGTCTGCCAGTGGGCACGGTGAAATCCTGGATCCGGCGCAGCCTGCTCGGCCTGAGAGACTGCCTGGCGCCATGAGCGGGACGATCACCGACGATCCAGGCCCGGAAAGCAGTTTCGCGGCCGAATATGTGCTCGGCACGCTGGAGCTGGACGAGGCAGAGGCCGCGCGCCGGCGCCTGGAAACCGATGCGGCCTTCGCCATGGAAGTGCTGGACTGGGAGAACCGGCTGGCGCCGCTTGCCCTGCTGGTGCCACCGGTGGCGCCACCGGCGGCCCTATGGGCGCGCATCGAGGACAGCACGGGCGGGTCGATTTCCGCGGTTGCGGCGCCGGCGGAGGCGCGCCCGGCCAATGACAACAGGCTGCGCTGGTGGCGGGCCACGGCTTTGGCCGGGCTGGCGGTAGCGGCGGGTCTGGCCGGGTTTATCGCCCTGCGCCCGGCCACCCCGCCGGTGATGGCGGTGCTGACCCCCTACGCCACGCCGACGCCGGTGCTGGTGGCGATGGCGGGGCCGAACGGCACCATCGTGGTTCGCCCCACCGCCTCGATCACGATCGCGGCCGGCAAAGACCTGGAGCTCTGGGCGCTGGCGGCGGGCGCCACCAGGCCGGCCTCGCTGGGCGTGCTGCCGGCGGCCGGCAAGACGGTTCCGCCTGGTATCGCCGCCGGAACGACGCTGCTGGTCAGCCTGGAACCGAAAGGCGGCTCGCCCACCGGCCAGCCCACCGGGCCCGTGCTCTACGCAGGCAGGCTCGCCAGCTTCGAGTGACTGGCGCGACGTGGGGCGCGAACTGCCTCTTGCACCAGAAGGCTTGGGCTCGCATCTTGCTCAATTGGCTTGGCAGATGAGGACATGATGGACGGCGGCACTGAATCGCGGCGGATAACCATCCACGCGCCCGCGGATTTCGTGGGCATGCGGGAAGCGGGCGCGCTGGCGGCGGAGACGCTGGACATGATCACGCCGCATGTGCGGGTGGGCGTGACGACCGGGGAGTTGGACCGGCTGTGCCACGAATTCATCGTCGCGCACAACGCCATTCCGGCGCCGCTGAATTATCGCGGTTTTCCGAAATCCACCTGCATCTCGATCAACCATGTTGTCTGCCACGGCATCCCCGGTGACCGGAAATTGCTGGACGGCGACATTTTGAACATCGATGTGACCGTCATCCTGAATGGCTGGCACGGCGACACCAGCCGCATGTATGTGGCCGGCACCCCAAGCACACGCGCCCGTATGTTGCTGGACGTGACCTATCAGGCGTTGATGAAGGGTGTGGCCGTGGTGAAGCCGGGTGCCACGCTCGGCGATATCGGCTACGCCATCCAGACCTATGTGGAGGCGCAGCGGTTTTCGGTGGTGCGGGATTTTTGCGGCCATGGCATCGGCCGCAGCTTTCACGCCGCGCCAAATATTCTGCATTTCGGCCGCCGCGGCGAAGGGCCGGAATTGCGGCCTGGCATGTTCATTACCATCGAGCCGATGGTCAATGCCGGCCGCCCCGAAGTGAAGGTGCTGGACGATGGCTGGACCGCGGTAACCCGCGACCGCAGCCTTTCGGCACAGTTCGAGCACATGGTGGGCGTGACCGAGGCGGGCTGCGAGATATTCACGCTCTCCCCCGCCGGGCTGCACCACCCGCCTTACAGCGCCTAGACGGGTTCTTGAGCGTGAGCAGCCCGGGCAAGATGTCCGAAGCTGCCGCGTCTGCCCTGGCGCAGCTGGAACTGCTCGCCACCAAGCCGCCGGCCGCTTCGTTGCCGCCGGCGCTGCCGCAGCCGATGCCGGCCACCAGCATGGAGCTGCACCGCGCCCGCATGCGGCAAAAGCTGAATGCCGGCGGGCCGGAGGCGATGGCGGACCACGAGTTGCTGGAGATGGCCCTGTTTCTGGCGCTGCCGCGGCGCGACACCAAACCGATTGCCTACCGGCTGCTTGCCCGCTTTGGCAGTTTTGCCAATGCCATTGCCGCGCCAGCCAACGAGATCGCGTCGGTGGAGGGGATGGGCGAGGCCAGTGCGGCAGCGCTGAAAATTGTGCAGGCGGCGGCGCAGCGTTTGGCGCGCTCGGAGGTGATTGGGCGGCCGGTGCTGTCGAACTGGGACGCCCTGATGGATTATCTGAACGCAATGATGGCGCGCGAGCGGGTGGAGCAGTTCAGGATTTTGTTTCTGGACAACAAGAACCGCCTGATTGCCGATGAGGCGCAGGCGCGGGGCACAGTGAACCACACGCCGGTTTACCCGCGCGAGGTGGTAAGGCGGGCGCTGGAGCTGCAGGCCGCGGCGATTATTTTGTCGCATAACCACCCGAGCGGCGACCCGACGCCCTCACGCGACGATATTGTGATGACGCAGCAGATTGTGGACGCGGCGAAGGTGCTGTCGATCACGGTGCATGATCATGTGGTGGTGGGGAATGGGGTTTGCGTTAGTTTTCGGCGAGAGGGGTTGATGTAGACGGCAACGTATAGGCCGTAGGGCGTGGCCATTTCCCGCGCCGGAACCGCGCGGCGGCGCTGATGCAGCGGAAACGTTTCTCTGGCGGAAGGCGCTGCGCTGTTCCGTCCGACGCCGCCGATCCGTCAGTGATAAGCGGTTTGGTTCGCGTTGAACTGCGCATTCTGAAACAGCCGCTCGGATAGAGCCAACACCTCGTCAGCCTGAGTATATAAAAGAGCTTGATGATCGTGAACATCTTTCTTTGTCGACGCCGACCAAGGGAGGGTCTCGAGTACTGTGATAGTGCATGTGGTCTTTGAGCCAGATGTGACGCATGGCACTGGGCACGTGGTCGCCGCCCCCCCGGTTGGACATGGCATGGGAGTCGCTGACGGATCGATCTCCGGGATCACCCAGTTTTGGCTCGACCCTATGGAAAAGCCGCTGCCCGGACTTACCAGATTGTCGACTTCTATCGTGTAGTTGTACCAGCAATCATAGGGTGGAAGTGGCGGGTTGTTGGAGTAAGTCATGTAGAAGATCGTTGCGGACAAAGCGAGTACATCGCGCGCCTGTGCATAAGCTTCAGAGCTTTTAATCAAATTAAAGGCGTGAAGAAATGTGAAGCCACCAACGGGTATGCCGGTGTGTACGCCGTCCGGTGACAGGATTGTGCTTCCTGGCGAGATCGTTTGAGGCGCGACACCGGGTGATAAAATGACGCCTTCGGCTGAATTGCCGACCACTGCAGAATTATAGCCATCCGCAACCAACCCAAGCGCGGTTGCACCTGCTCCCTGCTTCGGACATACCCCTGCTGTTGTTTTTGGCACGGGAAGTGGAACAAGGATATCAACTACAAACGATGCCGCGGGTGCAGCGCCAATCCAGCATAAGGCGAACATACATCCCAAAAGCGGCGGGACGGCGCGGAGGAAGGAGGGCTTTTCGTTGAAAGAACTGAATTTCAAGTTCACAATCGCCGCTCCCGATATCTAGATCATTCAGATTCTGGTGGCGGGAACGTTAATGCGAACGGAACGATCGAGCAAGTGTCATTCCGATGCCACTATGGTTAATGGTCCTGCTTGCCAATGTACCGTGCCCAGGCCTCTTCGCCACCGCGATACCAGGCCACGTCGGTATAACCAGTGTGGATCAAGACCAACGCAGCGTCATAAGCGGAGCATCCGGTAATGCCGTCGCCTAACACAATGATGGGTTTGTGGACGCCGCCCGTTGAATGCTCGGCGGCGCTGCGCACTGCGAATGCTGTCTGTGACTCCGCCGGTCTTGCCGAGGCATAGGTCAACCAGGACGGCATCACCGCTATGCCACGCCCAACATCGATCACGACCGGGTCGGCGTTGGCGAGGCGCTGCACGAATGTCGGCGTAGAGATAACCTCTCCTTGCTGGCCCAATGATGTTGGTGTCGGCGCGAAATCCCCTGATGGACAGGGTGCCCCAACCGGCAGCCCCGGCGCTGCCTCGTCTGCGAACGCTTCCATACCTGCATCACGGAGGGCCTGCTGAAGATGAATGAAGCCACGCAATGCCGCCCAGGGACCGGGGAAATAGGCGCTAAACCTCCAAACCGTGCGGCCATGGTTTTGGCTGGCGTAGTTTGAATAATCCTTGCGCGCCTTCGCGGCCTGGTGGTTCAGATCGTATGCCGCGAGCAGGACGAGCCGGCATTGCTCCGCTGGCACGAGATAGTCGGATGGCTCAAACTCCTCGATGCATTGCTGAAGCTGGCCGATTGCTTCTTCGGTATGGCCTTGGACGAGCAAAACCGTCCCTAAAGCGAGATGGCGTAGCTTCGCTCTGGGACTATCCGGATCAAGGCGCAGAATGATCCGGTATTGATCCGCCGCCTTTTCCAGATCCGGTTCGAATTGGGCACATCGAGCGATGACGGTTCGAGCATCCAGGTTACTCTGCTCGACTGCCACGATCTGGCTGGCAATCGGTACCGCCTCGTCGCATTTTCCGTCCATCTGCAGTTCGCGCGACAGGGCGACGCGAGCCCCGGCATTTTGTGGGGCCGCCTTCAAAGCCAGGCTAATGGCACGCCGAGCCTTTCCCAAATCCTCGGCTTCGTCGGGGTCGTCGAAAGTTTCGACCTTGCGCAACAGCATCCAACCGAGCTCGGCTTGCGCGTCGGCGAAATCGGGCTGTTGCAGAACGGCTCTTTCCAGCCGGCCCTGGGCATCCTGAAATGCACTCAGGCTGTCCCCCCAGTCTAGAATGTGGTTCGCCTGAAAAAACAAATCGAGCTCGTTCGGGTTTTTTGGCCGGTCCAGGAGGGACTTGCTGCTTTCGATATCGTCGAGCTCCAGATGCAATTGACTGGCGATCTTGCCGATAACGTCCATGCGCAAGTCGGAAAGTTGGTCCCTCGGGCGTTCAACGCGGGCAGTCCAGAGCACCTGCGCGGTCTTGGCTTCGGTCAGCGTCGCCGCGACATGATATTGCCCATCCTCCGTCTGACCGACGCTGCCCTCCAGGACATAGCGAACATTCAGCTCGCTGCCGATTTGCTGCGGCGTGTCATCTCTATGCTTAACGGCACTTGACCGCCCGATTACCAAGCTGCGGGGCACATGGGCCAAATCATCGTTCAAGTCGTCAGTGACACGGTCGGCAAGAGGCCCAAGGCTCTGATCCTTGCTTTCATCACGAAACGGCAGCACGACGATCGATAACGGCGGCGCGGCCGGTGCGCTGACCCTGTTTAGCCCGACCACCAAGACCGCACCGATGATAAGCGCGGCCGCGGCGAAAACCGAAGCGGCGCGCCAGCGAGGGAGCAAACTCACCGGCCGAGCATCCATCAGGACGGGCGGGTCGGTAATGGGGCCGATCAGCGTTGCCGGCTCAGCGGGAAGGGCACGCGCTGCCTCGGGCACGGGCGGCGGATCGAGGTCGCCGACAAAGCGGTATGACCGGCCCTGGGTGAGGATAAGGCGCTTTCCGCCGCCTTTATCCAGCGCCTGCCTTACGGCAAAGACCTGCACGGCGAGGCTGTTCTCCGTGACAATCACATCTGGCCATACATAGGCCTGGATGTCTTCCCGGCTGACCTGACTCTCCCGATGCTCGATCAGGAATTCGAGCACCCGAACGGCCTTTTCATCCAGCGGGACATGCTTGCCGTCGACGAAGAACTCTCGGCGTCTCCGGTCGAGTGCGAAGCGGCCAAACCGAAACACTGATCGATCCGCGTCCATGCCGTTACCCCGGCGTCGCCAGGCACGCCTTGTGCCGTCTCTATAACGAAACCGCCAAACCGCCGCCACCAGGATTATGCCGCTCGCGGACAGCGATGTTCGCCTAATCGGCAAGCGCGACTTAGATAAGCATCTGAAAACTCTATTTAATCCTGATTAATCCGTTTTCAGCGCGATTGATTTCCCTCGGAGCTAGCGCCGGCTCTACCGGTTTGGTCGCCGCCTGAGAGGCGCCGCGCTGACCGCCCAGAAGCAGCTGGCGGACCACGTAGGCCCCTTCAGGCAGCCCTACTGCAACAGAGCCAAGGACGAGGAGATTTCCCATGTTTTTACGTTCCACAACCGCCTTACGCGCCGGTGCCGCCGTTCTGGCGCTGCTGGCCTCCGCCGTGCTGCCTGCCGTGGCCGCCACAGACGATGCCGATCCGGGTGCCTTCGTCCGGTCCGTCAGCAGCAAGGGGCTGGACCTCACCACGACCGCTGGCCAGGCGATGCTGCGGCATCGGGTTGATGTAGCGGCGCATAAGGTGTGCGAGGCGGCGATCGCTGCCGACGGGTTGGGTAGCGCCGGATTCACGGATTGCTTTCAGGCGGCGGCGGCGAATGGCCGGCGCCAGGCGGAAACGCGGATCGCGGTGGCGCGCAGCCGGGCCATGCTGGCCCTCACCGCATCGAAATAACCGGCCAAGACCGGGCGCCCGCACGGCGCCCGGCAGGCTTCCCCACGCTCATTCTTCAGGGAGTCCGTTATGCCCATCATCCCGAAACACGCCCGCCCGCTCTTGCTCAGCGCGGGTATTGGCCTGGCAGCGTGCCAGAATTTTACCGCCACCCATGACAAGACCAGACCCAGCGTCGACGGCCCGGCCATTCTGGCACCGGCGCCGCTCGCCCAGGATGTGACTGACAACAGCCCGCAGGCCGCGCAATTCACTGCCTTGAAATGGGACGCCGAGGCCCAATTCGAATATCAGCGCAATGCGGTGGTCGGCGCCTATCTCGCACAGTCCGACCTGCTCTGCGGCGAGTATCTGCAACATCTTACCCGGTTTCAGCGCGGGTATAGCCTGTTGCTGGGAAGCCTTGGCACGGTGCTGGGCGGCGCGGGTGCGGCGTTCACCGGGGCCTCGGCGGCGCGGCCACTCTCCGCACTCGCCGGCATCGCCAGCGGCGAGCGCGCCGAGTTCGATGCCGATACCTTCGTCAAGCAGACATCCCAGGTGATCATCTCGGCAATCAAGAACAGCCGGGCGCGTACCTACAACACCATCGTTCAGGTGAACTTCCTGAAGCCGGTCTCGCAATGGCCGCTCAGCGTGGCCCTGGCGGATGTGCAGGATTACCACGCGCGCTGCTCGCTGAACGAGGGCATTTCCGAGGCCGCCGCATCGGTGACGTCGGTGGCGCCACAATCGACGCCGGTTGCCGCAACCTCGACCGGGGTTGCGGGCCGATCGGAGGCCCCGCTGGTGCCCCAAACCGCACCGCCGACGGGGGCTGCCGACCCGCCACCAGCCAAGGCGCCGCACCCAAAGGCCTAGAGCGCGATCGTTTGAGGTTGATCGCGGTTGAAGTCAACCCAAAGCGATCATGCTCTAGCCCTTTGTTTTGCTGAGCATCTTTATCCGACGGGTGACCCCGTTTGGTCGGATGATGCTCTAGCCTGCCCTTTCCACTGACCAACACAGGAGATTTCGTTATGCCAAGAGGATTCGATACGGCGTCCAACTGCACCGCCATCGCTGCCGCGATCCACGCCAATAATTATGATTTCGTCTGCCGCTATTACAGCGACAGTCTCAGCAAGCGCCTGACGGCTTCCGAGGCGGCCGCCCTTTCCGCGGCCGGCGTGACGATGGTTACGGTGTGGGAGGATTCACCCACCAGCGACGGGTATTTTTCGCATCTGCGCGGTGTCGATGATGGGTCCAGCGCCTATCACGCCGCTATGCTGCTGGGCCAGCCCGCCGCAACGGCAATCTACTTCGCCGTCGATTACGATGCCGATCCGGCGGTGATAAACGGTGCGATCACAAGCTACTTCCAGGGCATTGCCGACGGCTTCACGGCTTGCGCCGGCGGCGGCGCGGCCAGGTATGCGGTGGGCATCTATGGCTCGGGTGCCGCGTGCCAGGCCATTCTGGGCGCCGGGCTGGCCAATTATTCGTGGCTGGCGGGCGCACGCGCCTGGCGCGGCAGCGCGGGGTTCAACGGATGGAACCTGCGGCAGAATGCCGGCACGACCTTGCTCGGCATGGGCGTGGACCTGGATGACGCAACCGACGATTACGGCGGATTCCGGGTCTGATAGCTAGACGCGGTCTCACCGACCGCAGGCGGATTTCGTGATCGCGGTGCCGCCAGGCGGCGGCTCGCGATCACCAAACGTCACGGCGTGAGAGGCGACTTTCGCAATCAGGCAACCGCCTTGATCACGTCGCGCAGCTTGCCGAACAGCTCGTCGATCTGCGGCTTGCTGATGATCAGCGGCGGCGAAATGGCCAGGATATCGGCGGTGACCCGTATCAGCAGCCCGGCCTCGTAGCAGCGCACGAACACCTCGTAGGCGCGGGCGCCAACGGCGCCGGGGCGGGAGGCGAGCTCTATGCCGGCGACAATGCCGAGATTGCGCACATCGATCACGTGCTCCAGATCATCGAGGCTATGGGCCGCCTCTTCGAAATACGGCGATAGCTCGGCCGCGCGCTCGAACAGGCCTTCATCGCGATAGGTATCCAGCGTCGCGATCGAAGCGGCGCAGGCGAGCACATGCGAGGAATAGGTGTAGCCGTGGAAAAACTCGATTCCACTCTCTGGGCCCTGCATGAACGCATCATGCACCGCCGTGCTGGCAACCACCGCACCCATTGGCACAGTGGCATTGGTGATGCCCTTGGCCAAGGTCAGCATGTCCGGCACGATGCCGAAGCGATCGACCGCGAATGGCGCGCCGAGGCGGCCAAAGCCGCTGATCACTTCATCGAAAATCAGCAGAATGCCGTATTTGGTGCAGATGTCGCGCAATTTCTGCAAATAGCCCACCGGCGGCACCAGAACGCCGGTTGAACCGGCCAGGGGTTCGACGATAACGGCGGCAATGGTGCTGGGGTCGTGCAAGGCAACGATGCGTTCGAGCTGGTCGGCCAGTTCGGCGCCATGCAAAGGCTGGCCACGGCTGAAGGCGTTGCGCGACAGGTCGTGCGTATGCGGCAGATGGTCCACGCCGGCCAGCATGGTGCCGAAATGCTTGCGGTTATTGCTGATGCCGCCGACGGAAATACCGCCGAACCCAACGCCGTGATAGCCGCGCTCACGCCCGATCAGCCGGGTGCGCGCGCCATCGCCGCGTACCCGGTGATAGGCCAGGGCGATTTTCAGTGCCGTATCAACGGCCTCGGAGCCGGAATTGGCAAAGAATACATGGTCTAGCCCTTCCGGCAGCATGGCGGAGAGCCTGGCAGCGGCTTCGAAGGCCAGAGGGTGGCCCATCTGAAAAGCCGGGGCAAAATCCATCTGCGCGGCCTGACGCTGGATGGCCTCCACGATACGCGGCCGGCAATGCCCGGCATTCACACACCACAGGCCGGCAGCGCCATCCAGTATCTGGCGCCCGTCATGGCTGGTGTAATGCATGTCCTTGGCAGCCACCAGCAGGCGCGGGGCGGCCTTGAACTGCCGGTTCGCCGTGAACGGCATCCAGAAGGCATCCAGGCTATTGACCTGCGCATCCATGAAACGGTTTCCAGTTGTCAGTTTTCAGTGCTCAGAGCGGGTCTGATAACTGAAAACTGATACCTGACAACTGACCTCAGCGCATCCCTAGTATTTTGTGGGTTTGCACGCTGAGGCGCCATTGCGGATGGGCCAGGCAATAGGCGATGGCAGCGCGGGTATTGGCCGCCTGGTCCGGGCCATCCATCGGCTGCAAGAGAAAATGCCTGAAATCGAGATCGGCGAAGCGGTCCGGCTGCGCCAGCACCTGGGGATAGACCAGCTTCAATTCGTCGCCGTGGGTCAGGACCACGGGCGCGCCGGCCTTCGGGCTGACGCAAATCCAGTCCAGGCCCGCGGGCGCGGCCTGGGTGCCGTTCGTCTCCACCGCGATCATGAAGTCGCGGGCATGCAATGCATCCATCAGCGCCGCATCGGCCTGCAGCAGTGGCTCACCGCCGGTGAGCACCACGAAGCGGTTTTTTGGGCCACCCTGCCAGTGTGAGAGGATGGCATCGGCCAAGGCATCGGGGCCGGCAAAGCGGCCGCCGCCAGTGCCATCCATGCCGACGAAATCGGTATCGCAAAAGGCGCAGGTGGCACTGGCCCTGTCGGGCTCCAGGCCCGACCATAGGTTGCAGCCGGTGAAGCGACAGAACACGGCTGCGCGCCCGGCCTGGGCGCCCTCGCCTTGCAGCGTCAGAAAAATCTCCTTCACCGCGTAGGAGCGGGCGGGGGCGCCCACGGTTAATGCGGTGCGCCCTGTTGCCGTATCAGGCCTTTTCGCCACCGGATTTTTCGAGCAACTCCTTGACCTCATCCATCGCTTCCTTGAACCGCGCGCTCAACACCTGCAGGGCTTCGGCATTGGAGCGCTGGATCAGGTCGGACAAGTCTTTGATATTGGCAACAGCGCGCTCATAGGATTTTTTCACCAGCTCGGCCTGGCGCGCGGCTTTGGCCTGCGGGGTTTCGGCGGCCGAAAGCTCCCGCGCATGTTCGGAAAACTCCGTCATCGTCTGCTGCATGATTTCCATGTGGCGGCGGGCCACCGCCTGGGCGCCCTCAAGCGCCAAACGATTGGCGTTGGACAGCACTTCCATATTGCGGCGATGCGCGGCCAGCAGGGCGGAGCCATCCGGGATGACGCTGGGGAAGCGCATTTCGGAAAACCGCTTGGTCATTTCGCTGAACAGGGCGGCCGGCGCTTCGGAGGCGCGGCGCATGGCGTCGGCGCCTGCCTCGGCAGCGGCCTGGCCGGCCTCGGCGGCTTTCTTGGCAGCATCAGCTGCCGCTGGGCTCTTGAATTTGAGTGGTTCGGCCATGGGAACATCTCCTGTTCGGGGTTTTGTTGACCTGCACCCCTTCACGATTCAGAGCCTAAGGGCCCGTTCGAGATTAAGCGAATCGGGTTACGGGGTCGAACGGGCCCTTAGCCTTTGTTTGAGGCGGCATCTTTGTCGGCGTGCCGACGCACTTATGTGCCGACGATGCCTAAGCCCGCTTTCGCCTTCGCGACAATGTGCTGTGTCAAACGCCGCCCGCATCGGGCGGTGGAATGTCGCCGGCGCCGCTGATGGTGCCCGATACGTTGATATCCGCGTCAAGCTCCGGCTCGGGAAACGGCTTCGGGCCCGGTTCGGGGGCAGGACCTCGGGGCGCGAACCAGCCGGCGGCCTGCTCGGCGCGGTTCAGGGCGCGGTCGAGCGCCGCCATGGTGCCGGAGAGATCGGCGCTGTCGTCGCGTTGCCAGGCGCGCAGACCATAAAGCCACACCGCGACCAGACCATGGGTGGAGAGCGCGCCGCTCACGCCGGAGCAGGGAACCCCGGCGGCCTGCAGCATCCAGCCCATGCTGCGCCCGGTGGCATGGGCCAGAAGCAGCGCGGTGGCGGGGTCGGCGGGCAGGCCATGCAGCAGCGCCAGCACGCCGGCGCGGTGAAGCTGCAAGGCATCGAACCTGCGCATCAGCAGGTCGAACAGGCGTTCGCGCACCGGGCCGGTCTCGGGCGCGTCGGCCAGCGCCTGGGCGTCCGCCAACTTGCCGAAGCGCAGCAAGATGGCATTGCGGTCGACAAACCGGATCCTGGCGCGGTCCAGGGGCAAGTCTTTTTCGCGCGCTGCCCCTATCACGGATACCGAGGGCCAGCCGGTGCGGGCGGCCAAGGCGAAGGCGCCGCCAACCAGCGCGGCATCGAATTCATCATCGGTCATGCAGATTTTCCCATCAGGCCCGCTCCTGACATAATATCAGCCCGCCAGTTCGCGAGCCCGGTCTTCAGCCGCGAGCACGGCCGCCCGCAGCGAAGCCGGCCAAGCGAGGGGGTCCATGAGAACGGCAAGGGCTCGTTCCGTGACGCCTTTAGGGCTGGTCACCGCGCGGCGCAGGGCGGCGGCATCCTCGCGCGACGCCTCCATCAGGGCGCCGGAGCCGGAGATGGTCTTGCGGGCAAGCTGGCGGGCCAGAGCGGGCGGGATGCCGCGCTCAATGCCGGCCTGCTCCAGGATTTCGGCCAGCAAAAACACATAGGCCGGGCCGCAGCCGGAGACCGCGGTGACAGGATCGATCAGCGCCTCATCCTCGAGCCAGGCAATGTCGCCCACCGCCTCCAGCAGGGCATTGCACAGCAATCGCTGATCGCCGGTAACGCCAGGCCCGGCAAAAGCCACCGTGATGCCCTGGCCGATGGCAGCCGGCGTGTTCGGCATCGCCCGCACCACCGGGTTGCCGCCGCCCAACAAGGTTTGCAATCGGGCGATCGGCAGGGCCGCCAGGATCGACAGCACCACGGACGATGCGGGCAGCTTTGGGCCTAGCAGAGGCAGTACCTGTTCGGCCATTTGCGGCTTTATCGCCAGCACCACCGCATCCGGCTGGAAATCCGCTGGCAGCTCCGCCAGCGAGGAGACGGCACTATCCTCGGCGCGGGCGAGGCCGGTGGGGACAGCCGGATCGACCAGCACGGAGGGGGCGAGGCCGCGGGCACACCACCCCGCGAACAGCGCCCCACCCATGCGACCCGCACCAACCAGCAGAACCGAAGGATGTTTCGCCTGCATACTATCCAAAACCTGGCTCATGACGTGGCGGGCGGGTCATTTGGCGTGTGTTTCCGAGCACCGGAGCACAGGGAACGCGCGCCAAATGACCGTCCAAGGCGCAGGGGCCAGGTTGTTAAGCCTCGCCGACACACTCCAGCATGGCGGCTTCCAGGGCCTCAGCTGGGGTTTTGCCGCCCCAGAGAACGAACTGGAAGGCGGGGTAGAAGCGCTCGCACTCGGTAATGGCGATGTCGATCATGTCCTCCAGGCTTTCCGCCGAGGCCCCAGGCGCCCCGCGCAGCAACACCGAATGACGGAACAGTGGCATCCCGTCGTCACTATCCATGCCGAAATGGCCGATCCAGAGACGCTCATTGGCGCGCGCGAGCAGTTCGTAGAGGGCGTTGCGGCGTGGGGCAGGCACTTTGATGTCGAACGTGCAGGTAAAATGCATCGCCGAGATTTCCCCGGACCAGCTGAAGTAAAGGCCGTAATCACACCATTTGCCGGGTGCTTCGGCGGCCATTTCGGCATCCGACCGGCGGTCGAACACCCATTCATTGGCAGCCACGATCTGCTCCATGACATCGAGCGGATTGGCGGCGGCCGGGGATGTTGCTTGCATGCTTAGAGACATAAAAAGGGTCTCCCCTGGGCAGGAGGAAGGCCGGATGCCGCGCCTGCCGCCTCGGACGAAGCCGGCCGGGCGCGACGATCAACATGTTATGGGTCAAACCGGAGTCGCCGCAAGATGAAGACGGGCCACGCGCTTCATCACGGCAACCATGTGCTTTCCGGGTTAAGGGTTTGGGTGGCAGCGGTTCACGTCGCGGGAGGGCAGCGCCCTAAAAATGGCTCCAGCCCGTCGATTCCAGTATCTCACCCACCACCGTTACCCCGGGCGGGCCAGGTGCGAAATGGCCGATACAGGTGAGCTGCAGGCTGCCACAGGCGGCGAGAAGGGCGGGTTCGTGTTCGGGCGAGACGGCGAGCAAAAGTTCGTAATCGTCGCCGCCGGTCAGGCAGAGGCCACGTCGGCCGGCCGCACGGGCCTGTGGGGACAGGGGCACGTCTGCCGCCTCGATCACCGCGGCGAGCCCGCTGGCGCGGCAGAGATGGCCGCAATCCTGGACCAGGCCATCCGACACATCCATCGCAGCCGAGACGATACCGGCCAAAGCCAGGCCCAGCCTTGGCTGCGGCACACGGTAGCGCTGAGCGAGAAACCCATCTGGGTCGGCGAGCCGGCCTTGCAGCGCCAGAAGGCCGAGCGCGCCATCACCGATCGTGCCGGTGACCCATAACGTGTCGCCGGCCCGGGCGCCGCGCCGGTGGAGGGCCTTGCCGGGTGCGACATGCCCGATCATCGTCGCTGACAAGGTGATTGGGCCGGGCGTGCTGGTGGTGTCGCCGCCAAGCAGCGAGATGCCGAAGGCTGCCTGGTCCTCGGCCAGGCCAGCCACGAAGCCCTCGAACCAGGCGGCGGGCGTGGCGCGCGGCACCGACACGGTGAGCAAATAATGCAGCGGCGTGGCACCCATGGCGGCCAGGTCGGAGAGATTCACCCGCAGCAATTTGCGGCCGATCGAGGCCGGCGGGTCATCGGGCAGAAAATGCACGCCCTCTACGATCGCGTCAGCCGTCACCACCAGCTCGCGGCCGGCCGGCGGGGCAAAGACCGCGGCATCGTCGGAGAGCGCCAAGCCGCCTTTGCCGGACAGGGGTTTGAAGAACCGCGCGATCAGCTCGAATTCCGCAGGCAGATCGGACATTGGCGGCGGCGTCAGCTGGCGGCTTGGGGGGGCAGCTTCGCCTCTTTCGGACGCAAGGTCCTGGCCACCGCCTCCAGCAGGCCATTGACCATCTTGGGTTCATCGCCATCGAAGAAGCCGTGGGCGACATCGAGATATTCGTTGATTACCACGGCCACGGGCGGACCATCGCGCATGGCAAGCTCGGCGCCGGCGGCGCGCAGCACCGCGCGCAGCACCGGGTCGAGCCGGCCGAGCGGCCAATCGGCCGGCAGGGCCTCGGCCAGCAGGCGATCGAGGTCATTCTGCTTTTCCACCGCCATGCGAACGATGCGGCCGAACAGTTTGACATGCGCATCCGGCACCCTGCCGTCTTCGAACCCGCCAGTGCCTGGCAGCTCGCCGAGACGGTGGCGAATGAACTGGTCGATCACCGTTTCCGGATTTTCACCCCCCTGCTCGGCCTGGAACAGCGCCTGCACCGCGCCGACGCGCGCCGCCGTGCGTGGCCGGCTGGTTACCGGTGTCTTGGTCATGCGGTCTCCGTCAGCCGCGCGACGTAGCGCGCCAGAATATCAACCTCGATGTGGACCGCATCGCCGGGCACGCGCAACCCGATGGTGGTGAGGTCTGCGGTGTGCGGGATGATATTGACGCTGAAAATCTCGGCGCCGGCCTGAGTCCGCCAAATCTGTTTCACCCAGGCGGAAATGCCGTCGATCGCCACCAGGCCCCGGGCGGCGATAAAGCGATGCAGGGGCCGCGGCACCTCGAACGTGATCCGCAACGCGTTATCGTCGCGCACGATCTCGACGATATGCGCAAGCCCATCGACATGGCCGTGAACGAGATGCCCGCCAATGTCGTCGCCGAAGCGCAGCGCGCGTTCCAAATTGACCCGTGTGCCATGGCGCCACTGCCGCACGGTGGTGCGGCCAACATTCTCGCTATGGATATCCACCGCGAACCAGTCCGGTCCAAGCTCGGTGGCGGTCAGGCAGCAGCCGGAACAGCAGATGGAGGCACCGATACGCGCGCCGCCCTGACGCGCCAGGAACTGCTCCTCGACATCGATGATGGCGCGCATATCGTCGCCGTCACCGTTGCGGGTCACCCCACGTATCTCGCCGATGGCCGTGATAATCCCAGCGAACATCAGCCTTGCCTCGTAAATTCGGTCATCACGTCGTCTCCCATGGCGGACGGGCCGGTCGAGGCGGGTAAGAACCGCTTCATCTGTGTGAGATCCCGGACACCGAAAGGGTTTATCGACGGCAAGCCATCGCCGCCCATCAGCCCTGGGGCATGAAACCATATCAGCCTGTCCACCAGGTCTGAGCGCAGCAGGGAGGCCGAAAGCTGCGCACCGCCCTCAACAAGGATGCGTGTGAGGCCGCGTGTGCCCAACGCCGTCAGGGCACCAGGCAGGTCGATGCCCTGCTCATGTTTCGGCACCAGGATGCAGCGCGCCCCTGCTTCGGCCAGAAGCTGGGCGCGCGAGGGCAGAATTTCGCCCGGCTTTGCGTCGGTAGCGCGCACGCCTTCCGGCAGGCTGTCGGTGTGATAGAGGATCCAGCTCGGGTTCCGGTGGGCGGTCGCAACGATGCGGGCCGTGCGCGGGGTGCGCAAGAAACTGTCGGCGACGATCCGCACCGTGGGCCGGTGCGCGTAGCCGGGCAGGCGGCAGGTGAGATCCGGATCGTCGGCGAGAAGGGTGCCCGCGCCGACCATGACCGCATCATGGCGCCCGCGCAGCGCCTGCACTGCGCGACGCGCGGCGGGGCTGGTGATCCATTGGCTTTGCCCGCTGCTCGTGGCGATCCGGCCATCCAGCGTGCTGGCCAGCTTGAGGGTAACGAGTGGGCGGCCCAGGCGGATTCGGCTGAAAAACCCGGCCAGAGTCTCCGCCGCCTCGGCTTCCATGAAACCCGTTTGCACCTCGATCCCCTGGGCGCGCAGGTGGGCAAAGCCAGCGCCATTCACCCGTGGATCGGGATCGCCGGCGGCCACTACGACGCGCGCAACGCCCGCTTTGGCCAGCGCCTCGGCACAGGGCGGGGTGTGGCCATGGTGGCTGCACGGCTCCAGCGTGACATAGGCGGTGGCGCCACGCGCCGCCTCGCCGGCCATGGCCAGCGCGCTGGTTTCCGCATGCGGCCTGCCCCGCGTGCCAGTGCGGCCGCGGCCGACCACGCGGCCGCCTGGCGAGACGATCACGCAACCGACAGAGGGATTGGGCCAGGTGGCGCCCAGGCCGCGGGCGGCCAAAGCCAGCGCGGCGGACATGAAGATGCGATCGGCCGGCTTCACGAGGGCGGAACGTCCAGCGAACCCAGAAAAGCCTCGAAATCCTTCGCCTCGCGAAAATCGCGGTAGACGCTGGCGAAGCGGACATAGGCCACCTCATCCACCTCTTTTAGCGTGTCCATGACCAATTCGCCGATCTGCTTGCTGGGAATATCGGTTTCCCCCGAGGCTTCGAGCTGGCGGACGATGCCGTTGACCACACGCTCGAACCGCTCATCGGTGATCGGGCGCTTGCGCAGGGCGTGGCCGATGGAGCGGTTCAGCTTCTCCCGATCGAATGGCACGCGCCTTCCATCGGCCTTCAGCACGAACAACTCACGCAGCTGCACGCGCTCCACGGTGGTGAAGCGCTGGCTGCAACTGGCGCAAAAACGGCGGCGGCGGATGGACGCGCCATCTTCGGCCGGGCGGCTGTCTTTCACCTGGGTGTCTTCGTGGCCACAGAAGGGGCAGCGCATGGGTTGACCTGGCAGCAAAGGATGATCAGGCGCGCTGCCACCGCCTGTGGTGGAGCACGCGCTCGGCTAATGGCGCTAAGGGCCCGTTCGACATTAACCGAATCGGGTCACGGGGTCGAACGGGCCCTTAGCCTTTGTTTGCGGCGGCATCTTTGTCGGCGTGCCGACGATGCCTATGTGGCGCTGTTTCGCGTCCGCGGCAACGCGGCTGGGCTTGAGGCCTTGGGTGTGCCGCGCCAAACAGGCGCATGCAACACCGCACGCAAGCCGACCCGGCCACCAACGCGGCGACGCCACGCGGGCGGTTTGCCAGCCTTCGCGGAAAACTCCGCCGACTTTCTGCCAGTGGTTTGGGCCTGATCGTGGCCTCGGCCATTGGGCTGATCTGGTCGAACTGCGCCGCGGCGCCTCTCTATGTCCAGATGATCTCCTATCGGCTGGGCGCAGGGGCAGTGCGCATGCCGGTGCAGGGCTGGGTGAATGATGGGCTGATGTCGGTGTTCTTCCTGCTGGTTGGGCTGGAGATACGGCGGGAATTGACCGAGGGGCGGTTGGCCACCCTGCGCGGCATGGCCGGGCCAGGGATAGCGGCCCTGGGCGGGATGGCGATGCCAGCGGCGATTTTTCTGGCTCTGAACCATGCCGATCCAGCGGCCTCGCGGGGCTGGGCGGTGCCGATGGCGACCGATATCGCGTTTTCGCTGGTGGTGCTCCGGTTTCTCGGGCGGCGGGCGGCGGCGCCGCTCCGCGTGTTTCTCACCGCTGTTGCGATCCTGGACGATCTCGGCGCCATCGCGGTGATTGCCCTGTTCTACACCCAAGCCGTGTGGCTGCCCGCGTTGGGCGTGGCGTGCCTGGTGTGGCTGGGTTTGCTGGCACTGCGGCGTGCCGGCATGCGCGCGATGTGGCCATATATGCTGGGCGGCGTGGCGATGTGGGTGTGCCTGATGCAATCGGGGGTGCAGCCCAGTTTGGCGGGCGTGGCGCTTGCTTTTGCCGTGCCGCCGGGGACCCGGCTGGACCATGCGCTGGAGCCGGTGGTGGGCTTGGTGATACTGCCAATATTCGGGCTGATGAATGCCGGGCTCGATCTGCGGGCGCTGGATTTTTCCACCCTTGGCACTGCGGCGCCCTTGGGGGTTCTGCTCGGCCTATGCGTGGGCAAACAGGTTGGCGTGTTTGGCGCGGCCATTCTTGGCCGTGCCCTGGGGCTGCTGACCCTGCCGGCGGAGATGAGCCTGCGTGACCTGTATGGCGCCGCCTTGCTCTGCGGGATCGGCTTCACGATGAGCCTGTTCATCGGCAACCTGGCGTTTCCGCCAGGCCCGGCTCTGAACGGGGTGAAACTGGCCGTGCTGTGCGCTTCGGTGCTGTCGGCGGTGCTGGGCGCGGGTTTCCTGGGTTTGGTGCCGGGCCGCCCAGCCAATCCTGGAGCATGATCGTTAGAGGTTGATCGACAATTCGTGTCGATCCCGCTCTAGGGTGCAGGAGCGCTGAGCGCGCGCAGGCCGATATCGGTGCGGAAAACGCCGTCGGGGAAATCGATTGCGTGCACGCCTTGATAGGCGGAGGCGCGGGCGGCCGCGATATCGGGGCCGATGCCGCAGACGCTGAGCACACGCCCGCCGGCAGAGATCACCGCGCCATCGCGTAGGTCGGTGCCCGCATGGAACACCGCCACGTGGGGTATCGCCGCAGCGCGATCCAGGCCGGTGATCGGGCTGCCCTTGGCGTGCGCGCCGGGGTAGCCCCGCGCTGCCATGACCACCGACACGCAGGTGATATCCAGCCAGCGCAGGGCGAAATGGCCGAGCTCGCCATCGCAGGCGGCGAACAAGGCGGGCAGCAGATCCGATTGCAGGCGGGGCAGCAGCGCCTGGGTTTCCGGATCGCCGAGACGCACATTATATTCGATCAGCTTTGGGCCATCGGCGGTGAGCATCAGGCCGGCGAAGAGAATGCCGGTGAAGGGGGTGCCGCGCGCCGCCATCTCGCGCAAGGCGGGGCGGATAAACAGGTCCAGTGCGGCCAACTGAGCGTCGATCGGGAAGCCGGCGGGGGGGCAGACGGCGCCCATGCCGCCGGTATTGGGGCCAGTATCGCCATCGCCGATGCGCTTATGATCCTGGGCGGCGCCGAGCAGGATGGCATTGGTGCCATCGCACAGGGCGAACAGACTGACTTCATCGCCTTCGAGATATTCTTCGATCACTACGCTGGCGCCGGCTTCGCCCAATGCGCCATGCGTCAGCATGGCGTGGATGGCATCGACGGCCTCGGCTTCGGTGTGCGCCACCACCACGCCTTTGCCGGCGGCCAGCCCGTCGGCCTTCACCACGATGGGGGCGCCGCGGCGGGTGATGAAGTCGAGGGCCGCCTCGGCATCGGTGAAGCGCTCCCACCGGGCGGTGGGGATGCCAGCGGCGTCGCAAATCTCCTTGGCGAAAGCCTTGCTGCCTTCCAGCGCGGCCGCGGCGGCGGTGGGGCCGCAGCAGCGCAGCCCGGCGGCGTGCAGGGCGTCGGCCAGGCCAGCCACCAGCGGCGCTTCCGGGCCAGGCATCACCAGGTCGATCTTTTGGGTGCGGGCGAAATCGACCAAAGCCGGGATGTCGAGCGCACCGATCGGCACGTTTTCCGCGACGGTGGCGGTGCCCGGGTTGCCTGGGGCGGCAAACAGCTTGGTGAGCAACGGCGCGTTCGAGATCGCCCAGCACAGCGCGTGTTCCCGTCCGCCAGCACCCACGACCAGAACACGCATCTCGAAAAACCCCGGTTTTACGCCAGGCGCTGCTTAGCATAGGTAGGCAGGATGGACGAAGCCGCCCCCGCCAGGAGCAACATCCCCGAATATTCGGTCAGTGACCTCTCTGGCGCGATCAAGCGCACGCTGGAGGGCAGTTTTGGCCGCATCAGGGTGCGCGGCGAGATCACTGAGCTGAAATTCTATCCCTCCGGGCACACCTATCTCAGCCTGAAGGATGAGGGCGGCAAGGTGCGCGCCGTGATCTGGAAATCGGCCGCCTCCCGGCTCGGGCTGAAGCCGGAGAATGGGGTGGAGGTGATCGCCACCGGCAAAATCTCCGCCTATGGCGACCGCTCCGAATACCAGTTGGTGATCGACCGGCTGGACTATGCCGGCGCCGGCGCGCTGCTGGCCCGGATCGAGTTTTTAAGGCAGCGCCTGGCGGCGGAAGGCGTGTTCGATGCCGATCGCAAGCAGCCGATCCCGCTTCTGCCGGCAGTCGTGGGGGTGGTCACCTCGTCCAGCGGCGCGGTGCTGCACGACATCATCACCACCATTGCGCGGCGGTTTGCCCGGCCCATCCTGCTCTGGCCGGTGCCGGTGCAGGGCGAGGGCGCGGCCGAGCGGATTGCCGCGGCCATTGCCGGCATGGATCGGCTGCCCGCGCCGGGTATTCCGAGACCAGATGTGCTGATCGTGGCAAGGGGCGGCGGCAGCCTGGAGGATTTGATGGCCTTCAACGAGGAGGTGGTGCTGCGGGCGGCGAGTGTATGCCGCCTGCCGCTGATTTCCGCCGTTGGCCACGAGACCGATACGACGCTGATCGATTTTGTCAGCGATCGCCGGGCGCCGACGCCCACCGCCGCGGCCGAGATGGCGGTGCCACCGCGGACGGAATTGCTGACCGATCTGGCGCAAAAGACCGCCAGGCTGATCGGCGCGCTGGACCGGATGGCGCAGGGCAGAAGCAGCCGGTTGCAGGCGGCCGGATCGCGCTTGCCCGATCTGCCGGCGATACTGGGCACTGCCCGGATGCGGTTGGATGATCGTGCGCAGCGGCTGGGGCTGGCGCTGCCCAATCTGCTGGCCGCCCGCGCCGGCGCGCTGGTGCGGGCGGAGCGGCATATTGCCGATCCGCGCGCCTTGATCGCGGCACGGCGCGGTGCCCTGGCGCTGAGCGGGTTGCGTCTGTTGACGGGTTTGCGCCATGCGGTGCAGCGCCACCGCGAGGCGGCGGCCAGGCTTGCCCCGCGTTTGTCGGCTGCGGGCATCGAACAGCGGCTGCGGCATCAACGCGGGCAACTGGATGTGCTTTCCGCGCGGCTTGAGGGCGCCTC
>Ga0116229_10003669_pt1 | contig 25258 bp, 17 predicted proteins | sample S1TSphgellanicum_3_FD_87313 | JGI IMG/M metagenome (GOLD analysis project Ga0116229, IMG submission 87313) | Host-associated microbial communities from peat moss isolated from Minnesota, USA - S1T2_Fc - Sphagnum magellanicum MG | ecosystem: Host-associated > Plants > Peat moss > Unclassified... | reverse complement strand
GGATTTTCAATAAAAAAATGTTCAATATTCAATAACTCTTGCATCATAAGTCTAAACATTAGCAAATTGCCCCTAATGCACTTCTACTTGACAATAATATGAACAACACGTTGTGGTGGGCGGCAACCATGGTTTGGGAGATCTCAATGTGACAAACAAACAAAATAAGCAAATTATTTCCCTTAATAGAAAAAATTGTTCAATATTCAATAACTATTATATCATAAGTCTAAACATTAACAAACTATTCGGTGCAACCCTTAAGGGCTTTCCAACAATAAGGAAAGCATTGGGGTTAAGGCCCAAATGGACCATGGTGTGAAAAAATGAAGTATGACAAACAAAACAAACAAACTACTTTTTGTAATAAATGGATATAACAACATATTTTACTTGAAAGAATTGTAATGAAACAAAAAAACAAATGTGATACTATAATTTTATGTAATTAGATTATTATTTATGTAATTATTTCACAGTTAAGTTTGGTGATTTATTTGTTAGTTTGATTTTATAATTTAATTATGATTTGGTCATAGTTTCAATTAATGTGTTTGACTTTCACATGATAATTCATGTGAAAAGTCTTTGGCACATTAGTGTGCATTGACTCACACATGATCATTTAGGTGAAAAGTCTTTGTCATTTTATTATGCATGTGAAATCACATGGGGAGCCATGTGATGTGTAAACTTTAGTTTCCTTTTGATTAGTATATAAATGTGTGTTTGTGACCTTTGGAGACACTTTCATTTGATAGAAATAAGTTGTTGTATGAGTGTAAAGTTTCATAGAATAAAATTGTGAAGGGAATTGAAATTTTTGTTTTTGAAAAGTTTCGGTATAGTTTATGAAAGTCCATGGTAGGAACATGGTGTGGCATACTAGTTATACATAGACAATAAAAAGATGAAAAAATATTTATGCAAATAGGAACATAGATTTCCATAACTATGTAATAAACATACATAGTTTCGGTCCTAAACCCATTTATGATTTACATCTTTTGGTTCCATAATTGGGACCCAAATCTATGTTTTTTGTGTTGTGGAACTTATTTTTGTTATCGAAAGTTTGGTAGGAAAGAACAAACTATTTGTTTTGTTTTAGAACATGAAATGTAAGGTGATTTGTTTATCCCTGAATTATGGACAAAAGTAACAACATGGGTGGAGGAGATTTAACTTGTGGCAATGGAAATTATGAAAGGCAAACCAAGTCAAATTTGGTGCACAATTGAACACATAAAATAGCAGCATGAAGACCATAAACACGAGTCATTATGTTTGACCCCAAGTCTACTTTTGGATTTTACATTAAATCCTAGGCACAAACTAAAGTTAGATTTGTGGGAATCTACAAAGTTTCATAAAGAAAAACTATAAGTAAAAATAAAAAAATAAAAAAATGGCATGTGTTAAGCCATATGAGATAATGTAAATAAAAAGTTTACAAAGAATAATAGGCATTCATTAATAAGTTCATGTTTGTTAGACCTTGTTGAAACCTTGAAACTTTTTAATTTCTAATATTAAAAATGTTGTAGGTTTTTGAAAAGAAATATATGTTTTATTTTTAGGATTAGTGTTTTAAATAAAATATTAATGTTAATGTTAGGAAAAGCTTTTAATTCCCTTAACACATAGTTTCCAGAAAATAGGCAATAAACCCCATCATTAACATTAAGAATTATTGGGCCAAGTTCATTTGTTGAAAAACTTGTTGAAAGACCTATTGAAAAGCTTGGAATTTTAAATGAATCAAGTGTGTTAGTGTCATAACTACATAAATGACAAGAAGATTCTAGACCTCAACTTGACCTTGAACTTGCGAAGCAATGCCAAAGAATGATAACACCAGAACAACATTTACTCATTTGGCTTAAAAAAAGGGATGCAATTCTAAACTATGCCAGAACCAATAACTTGCATGTCATGTGGAGTGGAGGCATCATTGATACTCATGATGGCTATGATTTTGTAAATGTTGTCTTTCAATTTATGCATTTAAATATGATAATTATAAGGTTGGAGATGTTTGGTCCTTTTAGAGAGTTGAATTGAAAAGATAAGGAGAATTTTATTATGAATGCAATTTGGGCCATGGGAGTTTTCTAGTTCATGAAGAGAGACTGTGAAAGCTAAATGATAGTTGGTCAAAAAGAATTAATTAATTTGGTGTGTTTATTATCTTTTTTTTTTAATTAAAAAAAATATAAATCGACACGGTTATTCTAATTTTTAGGGGAAGTAAGGGTGAAAACCCTAAAGTATTTTTAAGGGAATATAAGAGATATTGTATTAGTACTGGGCTTAAAACAACTATAGAATGGCTTTTTTTTTTCCTGAATTCTTAAAGGGTACAACATCACATTAGTTTGAGTAATAAACATAAGCATTGAGGGGATTATGGAATGACATAATTAAGGCTTTTGTGAAAAAATTTAATATGAAGAATGTCTACCAAAACTTAATATTTGAACTGAATCAACTAAAGCAGGGGGTTTTTAAGTCAATGAAAAATTATAAGGAGAAAATAATGACATTGTAAAATAAACTTTAGGTGTGTCTTAAGGCATAATGTTATGAAATAATTGATCCAATTTTTGTTGGAATCATTGCATTAATGCTACAAAATTTCACCATTAGTTTATTATCAGAGTTGCGACAACAAGTGAGATATGAACAAGAAGAGACATTTGATGAAGCAACAGAGGTGGCTGAAAAAAAAAAGGTGGGCATGGAAGAAATTCCATGACCAAATGTGCAATCCACGGTAAAGGTAGTTCATTTTTCAATTGAAATAAAGTCACAAAAGTATCCAAAAGTGAACTCTTACATGGAATTAGCCATGGAATAGATGATAAATAAATGAACTAGTTAAGCCTCCATCTATTGCAACTAAGGGCTAACAAGAATAGAAATTTGGAAAGGGACTTATCAATAGTTCAATGTTATAAGTGTTAGGAAATGGGACATTATTCAAGAGAATGTCCAAACTCACCAACCTTGCTTATTAAAAAAAATGTGGGTTCTTCAATTCAAAGGTTTTTTTTAGAGGAGAAGGACAAAGCTCAAATGTTCAATAGAGGAGAAGGATAAAGCTCAAGTACATTTGATTGAACTGATGAGTGAAGGGTGAGAGAAAGCTTTGGTGAGTTTGGAAAGGAATTTTAAAATTCCTAAGGATGTGGTTGATGTCATGGCCCAAATTAAATGACCAGTGGAAAACACTATTCATCTTGACGCAAACATAAAGAGGTTCATGGAGATGGCAAGAACACCAAAAGAGAAGAAAAAAAGTTAAAGGCGAAAGTTTGGATTCCAAAACTTTCCAAATTCTGGAGATTTATCTTTATTTAATGGTGAAGGATGTGGGGTCGTAGAAAATAAACATCACCATTGGACAGTTGGTGGTAATGGTGTCGTCTGTTCGAAGGGAATTAAGGAAAGGGTTATCAACACCTAAAGTCCTAGAAATACCCACACCTTTGAATGCCATAGTAGCTGAGTGTGAATGTGATTTAATCATTAATGTGCAATGTAATGGATTAATGTTACATGAAATGTTGGTGGATGGAAAGGTAAGAGTTAATGTGATAATAATTCCTACAGTGAGGTACTTAGGGCTGAAAATTGATAGACCAGCCTCAATAACCCTAAAAATGGTTAACAAACGGGTTGTTAAGCCAAAGGAAGTAATTAACAATGTTATAATCACTATAATGAAGGTTTCCACCATCATGGATTTCCATGTGGTATTGGAGGAAAACGAGGCTTACCCAATGATATTAAGTAGGCCTTGGTTAACAAAATCCCATGTAAAGAACTATTAGGGCGAAGGATACATGACCATTGGAATTCATCCAAACTGACATAAAGTTCCATTTGCAAATTTTGTGAAATGTGTCGAAGGAATGAATGAGTATGATGATGAATAAAAAACAGACCAAAGTTTTAGTTCGGAAAGGATTTACACAAATGATTCTAGTGAAGAGGAAGTGGGGTTATATGTTTTGGAAACAATCCCCAAGGTTGGAACTTTATCTTAGACAAATATAAGAGTTCGAGGGGATAATGACCAATCAATTTTACATGTGTTGACAAAAGGAGAAATTGTGGATCTGGTGAGTAAGATTCAACTCGGACTAGACCTTTGCTTTGAGGATAGAAAATAATATGAATATTTATTGTGTAAGTATATATCCATTTATTTACTTTCAGCTACAAGGACCTTAAGGAAGTCACCATGGAACAACACAAAATTGAATTATTACCGAATGCCAAATTGGTTAAAACCAAATAAGGGAGGTGGAATCTAAGATACACTACAATGGTGAAGGAAGAACTTGACAAGTTATTAAAGGCAAGGTTCATTAGACCTATGGAGACAACTGAATGGGTTTCTTTTGTGGTATTTACATTAAAGAAAAATGGTAAGTTAAGGGCATGTGTCAACTACAAAACTTTAAAGAAAATAATTAAGAAAGACTAATACCCTTTGCCATTTTGTGAAATTTTTTTGGAAAAAGTAACAAGGTATGAAATGTACACATTCAGAAATGGGTATAAGGGCTACCACTAAGTGAAAATTGGTCCAAAGGATCAATTGAAAACCACATTCACCACACCATGGGGAACATTTTGTTACACAATAATGTTTTTTAATTTGTGCAATGCTCTAAGGACATTTCAACATTTGATGAACAAGGTCTTTGGACCATTTTTGGGCCTTATTCTACAAGTTTTCATTGACAACTTTGGAGTTTATAATGATAGAATCTTTCATTTTACCAAACTTGAGTTACTCTTTTAACATTTGGATGGTTTAGGAATGATTTTGAGCCTTGAGAAAACTACAATTGGTTTTTCAAAAGGGAAGATGATTCGACACATCGTGTTAAAAAATCGGGTAGCCATAGATTTCGAAAAGCTTGATAGGATTTCAAAGTTTTCCTTGCCCACCACAAAAAAAGCTCTCTGAGGTTTTTTGGGGATGGTGGGTTATTATCGAAGGTTCATACTCATGTTTGTGGCAAAAGCACATCCTTTAACACGATTCATGTGAGAAGATGCACCTACACCGATGGAGGATGAGGTGTCAAAACATGCATTTTGAACAACTCAAACCAACTTTTCAAGCTACATCAATCCTTTGGACTCCAAATTGGAATAAACCATTTTAGTATATTATGATGCATTTGGAAAAGTGATGGGAAACACATTGTCCCAATTGGACAAAAATGGGCATGACCATCCCATTCATTTTTGTCAGCAAACAATTAACTTCAACCAAAAAAAAATAATATTATGATTGAACAAGAAGGTTTTATAATTATTTTCTTTCTTAAAAAGTTTCACCATTACTTGTTAAGCTACAAGGCCAAAATTGTGACAAATCACAAGGTTTTAACTTACTTGGTCAACAAGTCCAATCTAAGTGGTCGATTTGCTCAATGGCTGCAGTTAATGGAGGAATTTAACATTAACATTGTCCATTGTCCAGAAAGGCAGCATGACAATGTAGATGGCTTTATAAGGGCATATGAAGGAGTGGGTGATGTTTTAAAAGATGATGATTTTTTAGATGCAATAATAATGACCATTAATGTAAAATAAACGTTTGAAGAATATTGAGAAATCATTCAATATTTGGATAGCATGAGGTTTTTAGTTTGAACACAAAAGTGGTGTGAACATAAATTACGTACAAGAGTTGAAATTATTTGATAATAACAGACTAGCTTTACTTCCAAGGAAAAGATGGTGTTTTGTGATGAAACATTAGAAAAGGTGAAACTTCACATCTTTTGTATGAATTTCATGATGGGTTTTGTGGAGGCCATTTTGTAGGACAAATCACAATAAAAAATATTTTGCAGGTAGGTTATTACTGGCCCACCTTCTTCAAGGATGCCCATGATTATTACAAGAGTTGTGATGTATGTCAAGCTTATGCACAAAGGTTTTTTATGAATGGCCTTTTACACCCCATACCACCTCTGGGACCTTTTGAAAAATGGGGAATTGATTTATTGCGGCCATTGTTAATGATTAGGTAAGGGCATTAATTCATTGTGATTACCATATACTACCTCACAAAGTTTGTAAAAGTACATACCTTGAAGTTTTTAGTGAAACAAAAAGAAACATGATTTATGTATGAACAAATCTTTATTTGATTTGGGACACCATTCGAAATTGTTTTCAATAATGGTCCTTAGTTTTTGAATGAAATTGTGGAAAACTTATTAACATGTCTTGCAATGAAACATAAGTTTACCACTATGTATAAGCTTATCAATAGGACATTATGTTCCATGTTGGCGAAAGAGGCTAAGGTTCATGTGAACATTTGTGATTGGGATCTCAAGATCCACCATGTCATGTGGGTTTAGAACATCATGTTGTGTGGGTTTATAGCACCACATACAAAATTGTCACAGGGTATTCACCTTTCTATTTAATTTATGGGATGGAAGCAATTTTACCCATTGAGCTAAAAATAATGATTTTACACACTACCATAATGATGAGACTTCCTTTGGATGAATCCCAATGCCATCGATTGTTGCAATTCAATGAGTTGGACAAATTACAATTGAAAGCCCGTTAATCCATTGAGGTCACACAAGTTCAATAAAAGAAAGTTTTTCACAAGAAGGTGAAAAAAAGGGAGTTAAAAAAAAATGACATTGTCATGATGTTTGACACTCAACATCATTGCAGGGATTATAAGAAATTGTGCCCAAGTGGTTTAGACCTTTTGTCATCAGGAAGGTCTTTGTAGATAATGGACTTTATGAATTTGAAAATGTTGATGGTTCACCATATCCAGATCACATTAATCATGACAAGTTGAAAAAGGTTTTGGATATGTGATTCTGAAGATGGAATCCATAATGAGTTTGAGGATGATGTAATTTGATGTAATTAGACTATTACCTATGTAATTATTTAATGGTTAAGTTTGGTGATTTATTTGTTAGTTGAACTATGATTTGGTCATGTTTCAATTAATGTGTTTGATTTTCGTATGATAATTCATGTGAAAAGTCTTTGACACATTAATGTGCATTGATTTTCACATGATAATTTATGTGAAAAGTCTTTAGCACATTAGTGTGCATTGACTTTCACATGATAATTCATGTGAAATAAAAACCAACATTTAAAAGCAATCAAAAGATGCAATTTACTTTCTAAGCATTTACAAAAAAAAAAAGATATGTTTTCTAAACTTTAAACAAAAGGTAATGGGGGTTTTATAATGAAATGTCTAAAAAATATGCAAGTTAAAAAAATCTTGCCAAAAAAAACAACCAAAAAAAAAACATCACCAAAATAGAGAACACATAATGAAAAAAAATTCAAAAGAAAATTCAAAAAAATGAAAAGGAACTCACCTTTGCTATTCGAAAGTTTGGTGCTCCAAGTTCAAAGCTCTAACTTGCACAAGTCAAGAGGGTGGAGAAGTACCATATTAACTAAGGAACTGAAAACAACACCAACGTGAGAAAAACAACAACACCAATGCAATAAAAACAACAACAAAAGCTACGACAATAGGTACTTGAGGAGTTGCAACATAAATGTACAAACGGTAACACTAATGCAATATGAACTACAACACCAACACAAAAGGAACAATGACAACAATATGAGAAGAGTAGCAACACTAGCATGATAATAGTAGCATTAGTGTGAAAAAAGTTGTAACACCAACACGAGAAGAGTTGGACATCTGTGCAAGAAAAGCATGGACCAATGCATGTAAAGTTGAGCACTAACATAAGAAGGATGGGAGCACTAGTCTGAGATGAGCTATAACATTAACCCAAGAGGAGTGGTAGCATTAGTGTGAGAGGAATAGTAGCACAAGCATGAGAAGGGCAACACAAGCACCAAAGTAACGGTAGCACTAGTGCAATGAGAGTCATAGCACCAACATAAAAAGGGTTAAGCATTCGTGCAAAAAGAACAATGGACCAATGTGAGAAGAGCCAAACATTAGTAAAGAGTGGCATACCAATAGAGGAAGAATATCATACCAACATAATAAGAACCAAACACTAATGCGATAAAAACCAAACACTGATGCAAGAAGAGTAATCGCACCACTGCACGACGTCAAAAGAGCGATAAAATTAACAACGCAAAAAGGTAACATGATTTACATGAAAACATCAATGGAACGCAGGAAGGTTAACACCAATGCGAGTACCAATGCAAAAATGGTAGCACCAACACGGACAATAGCGCCAATGTGAGAAGCAAAACAATGCGAGAAAAGCAACCAAGAGAAATTTTTAAAACCACAACCAACATGAAGAAAATAAAAACAAGCACAATCAATGTGAGAAGAGCACAACTAGAAAAAACAACATTGTGAAAAAAAACAAAGCTCAAGCTTCATTTTATAAATTTTCCATTATCCCTAAACCTAAACAATGCCTCCACCTCCCTAGGCAACGACTATTGTTTAGGAACCCTAAACTGAAAGAATGTGAAAACTGGATGGAGGTTATCTGAGAAGAACTGAATGAATCAAATTGATTTGAGAATTGCCCAACCCATGGTTTGGAGCTACAAACCAGTGTTGGCTGGCTCTTTGTCTTTTTTTTAAAAACCATGAGTATATAAGAGTACCCATTATTTTAAAATTTTGAGAACCGATGAATAAGTGAATATATACCCAAGTGGGTAAGAAGTGGGTAAATGTCCCTCACTCTTCATTATGTGACCCAGCATCAACTAGTGCACCATTCAGGGAAACCTTGTGTGACCCTGAGTTACTAAGGTAACGTATCCTGGTAACCCTCCTACTTTACCTTTCCCCTACCTAGGTACCTACCTTGGTGAGTGGGTAAGTATCATTGGGGATAGGTATCAATGGTAAGAAGTTAAGGAATATAAGTGGTTACTACGTAAGTAGTAGGTAAATATGTACTTACTTGGTGAGTAGGTACTACTAGGTAGGTAGATGCAAGTGCATGCTTGTTTAAGCACTATAGTTACCTACGGTTAATGAATATAATGAGAAACTACTTCTCATCCAGACATGCCAGTTTATTTTGGCCATTTACCACCACCCCCCTCACTAACTTCATCCATTCTCAACAAGTTACAACTTGTCATTGAAATAGTGTTGGGGTAGGGGCTATGGTGAACCAGCATCACATTAGTACCTTCACCTTTTCGGGTGAAGCCTCTTAGTTAGTGAGCATTTTGAGCCCAAAAAATATTAGATTTGAACTTAGAGACCCTTGCTTAATCTAAGCATGGGATATTTGTAATATTTAGAAATAATTTAAATGGATTTTGGGATTTTTATCATGGTACAAACTAAAAAAAACTAGGGTGTGTGTGTGTGTGTGTGTGTGTGTGTTTTTTTTTCTTCAATTTTGTGATTTAGTTGAAGTGACAATCATCCATAAGATGATTTAGCCAGATTTGGCTAAAAGTAAAATGAATAAATAAACTAAAATCCTTCTATGTTATATTCTTGGCTACTTACTGCAACTTATCCTAAAAATCTGGTGATTTGGATTTAATTTTCCTTGAAAATCTGGCGAATTTGGACCACTTTTTTAATGAAAAATCCTTTAAATGAGATTTTTCAGGTCAAGATTTAACAAAATTTCACCCAAAAAAAAAAAAAAAAAAAACACTCTGGTACAACATCTTATGTATTGGCAGGGCCAGTGTGTTTGTGATGCCTTGTTTCGCACTCTTGAGGTCCAACTTCTTACCCATCTATCTATGAAGGAAGGTAGTTTGTTTTGTTTTGTTTTGTTTTGTTTGTACTTATGAGATACACCGAACCAGGATGCTTCAGATCGTGTTCTTGGTCTCTTTGGAAAGCCTCTGGAGGAGGAGGAGGAGGAGGAGGAGGAGGGGTGCATCAGCTTGGTTTCATGGCATTTGGACTTGCGGTGTAGAAGTTCTTGAATATTGAATGATTTTTTCGCTGAAAATTAAATTAAATTAAATTAAATTAAATTAGATCGTAGCTGAAAATTTTGGAGGAATTGGAATGTGCCTTTGATATTGTTGGAAAGATCTTGATGAGCAGGATTTAATGGAATTTATTTGGTAAGATTTGGATTCAGAATGTGAGAGAAAATGTGGTAACACTTGGGCCAATGGCACAGGCCACACTAGTAAACATGAAAAAGTTGGACAATTTCAAACCCTAAAAAATAATTTTAATGTCATCACTTGGGTCAATCACCATGGTTGATGAATCCAAAAGCAATCATCTTGTTGTACTAAACCTTTTGGAAATCAAAATCATTGTATCATTTGCATATTTACAACTCCAAAACTCAGTTTCACACTATTGAAAAGTTTGTACTTGAACCGAACTTGAAACCAAAAGTATTGTGTACAAATCATTATACTGCTGCCAATGGAGATGCTTTAAACTCTAATATGATATCAAACTTTGAAGAATAATAACAAACTCTTTGTCATCACCAAAATCACAAGTCTATAGCCATGATTGTCTGTCATTAATGTTTTTCTACAAAGGTCTTTTGTAAGCAATTAAACAATTGAATTGATTTTATTGGTACTTACTTCTTCCTTGCTTGTTGATGGTTGGTTTCCATCAAATGCGACGAAGACAAAGATAGGATATGAGGCGATACCCAACTGCCATGAGCACCAACACCCAAGCTTCTTGGACCCCAGAATCCAGGGGCAAGCCTTGCAAGGCTCTAGCATTTGCAATGCTCTCGCACCCGCTAGTAGTGTCACAATTGAAAATCTGGTCAGGAGAATATTGTATTTTCTGAAGGAGTCGAAAGCCGTAGTATACGAAAGACAGGTACTTCACCCACTTCATGAAGGCTGGCATTTTCTGTTTCACCAAATGCCAGGTACCCACACACACCGCCAAAGAATTCTCCCACATTGAAAAAATTGGAATGGATTGAAAAAAAAAATTCAGAAAAGAAATTTATTATGAGGATGGATTTTTCAGTCTTTCATCCAACACCACCGCAACGATTTTATTACCTGAACATAGTAGCCACCAGCTAGGAGGAAGACAAGGAGAAACATTGATGCAATGATCCCTGCGGTCTTTAAACTTAGTGTAGCTGCTCCAAACATCTCTCCAAATCCCTGTCAAATTGATCACTGACAATGACATTCATGATTGGTTTTGGGCCAATCTAAAAGTTGATGCATGAGAGAGAGAGAGAGAGAGAGAGAGAGAGAGAGATTGAAAATTCGAGTTCTTTGGGTGTTGAGATATATACAAATTTGCAAAGGATTTTTAGAAAATTTCTTAGTCCATTTTCAGTTACTTCCCCTCACAGCATTTCTCTTACCTTATGCATAAGACAATTACTGATTGAATAAAAAAATTCTAGTATTGAAATCAATAATGTGGTTACTATATTCAGATGCAATTTTTTACATCCTTTCTAAACAACAATGAACACTTTGGGGCTGGCTGGTGATCAGGAATCAAGGTAGGAGAAAATAATTTCACAAAGTCTGTTTTGTCGAATCATAAGCACAATGCATGTAATGGAATTTTGAAAGGGTTGCGGGGGGGAGGGGTTGGGAGAAGAATTCAGTGCCTGGCCAGTGATGCCAATCAGAAAAGTGGCAAGAAGAGTGAGAAAGAAAGCACCAACACTCGCACGCAAACTGGCCATGAAATAGAGAATGACAAGAAAAATGGTGGGGAAAACTAGCTCAGCCAAGCAATCGCACACCGTACTACTCATGTAGTAAGCACTCAGTCGATACATATCAGCTGCTCTCTCCTTTGCCAGATATTGACGCTCCATTGGAAATGTCATCAGAGTTGTCCACATTGAAAAAGTTGCCCAGAAAATACAGATGTAGAAAATAAGACCCAGCTGCAAAAAAACAGACAATTTTTTAATGTAGATGGTTTGTTGTAGTAGTAATAAGACTTGGTGCAAAAGGCATGGGTTTAGTAGATAAATCCATCTGACATTGGGTAGAAGACAATAACATCTTTTGACAAAAGAAAGTAGCAAAATAGGCATGGGTTTAGTAGACAAATTCTTCATCTGATTTTGGGGACAAGATAATATATCTTTTGAGAAGAGAAAGTAGCAAAATAGACATGGGGAGAATTTCACAGATCTCATTCTCACAATGTGCAATTGGGTTGGATGCTGTAACATTTTACATACTGCACTGCAATCAAAATTCACTCTAGTAGATTCAAGTCTCAATACATGCAAATATGAGAAGATTTGATGTTAATAGATTCTCTAGAAACCTGATTGTCGAGATTGATCAGGAGCTTCATTTTTCTTTTTTTTCCCCACTTGCCTGATCTTGTATGTCTGCATTTGTTTGCGTCTTTGAACGCCACCATAAAAGACCCAAGAGCACAGCTACCCCAATTGCCTGTAGCAGCAGCAGCAGCAGCGGCAAAATGAAATTTCATATGAATAGAAAATTCCACTTATTTCAGGCACCCATCAGATCAGATACTTGAGGCAGGTTTTGACTTGACACACAAATGGAAATCTCACTGCAAATGAGATTCATGGTGGTGGGAAGAATTTTCGTGATGATCTTTTTACTTCTGACCTGCAATATTTTCAAGCTACTGAAGTAGTCGACTCGACGCTCATTGAATGTCCGTTTGAACAGTATGAGGAATTGTGTCCACCATGAGGATGCCCAGTCCTGCTTTGCTTTGATTGCATCTTCGAGCTCCTTGGACACATTGCCCATCTCACACATTGCCCTTCTCTCCTCTGGTGCCAATCTTGTCATGTATTTTCTCCTCATGTACTGAGTGAGAGAGATTCAACCCCAGGCATAATTTTCATGCTTCCCATTAGATCTTAGGTCCCACCAGTAGTTTTGCACCATAGCTCTAAATCTATGCAGTTGAAAGGTTACAAATCAGATCAAAACCAGACCTAAAATTTTCCAAGTATTATGTAAAACCCAAAACCCTAAACCCTAAACCCCAGTTTCCTTTTATGCAAATTCTCTGTGCCTTGAGTATGTAAATTCCTATGATATCACTGGGATCCTTGTTTGCCAGAATGTACAGGACACCCCTAAAACACAACATGCATTGATTTTTGCTGTGTGAATTGATCTTAACAAACAAGGATTTTCCTTCACAAGTTTCTCATACCTTGTGAACCAGGTCTCTTTGAAAGTCTTCAGGACTAGTACTACGGCTCTCATCCCTCATTGTCAAACCAATTTGCTTGCATGTGATTGCTGGACTACTAGTAGTAGAAGAAGAAGAAGGTGGTGCATGATAATCTTCTCCTATTGCTGCTGCTGCTGCACATGGAGGAGGAATTAGATCCATTTGGGTGATAAGATTCTCAAGGTCAGGTGGAATGGTGATGTCACTTGTGGTTCCAGTCGCCAAATCAAGAAGGAAATCAGCTGGATTCATGGCAATCTGTGGTGTAAGACTGAGGGATGAGAAATAGTCCATGGCATCTTTGGCATAGCCAGCAAAAATTGCATAACCCTCTGAGAGCAAAATCAGCTTGTCAAACATGTGAAACATCCTGCTTGATGGCTGATGAATTGTTGCCACTATTCCTCTGCCTACCTGTTTGTGCATACATATGTCAGAGAACATATCATAACTTAAAATACAATCAGAAAGAAGGAAACACAACAGACACAGTTCTCATGAACAAGTCTGCAATACCATGGCTTGATTGAATCCATTTTTCTAACAATGTTATACTGAACTTCTTCCACCATCAAAGTTGGTTTCTCAAACTCTGAAAACAGAATCATGGATCAAAATTTCCTCTCTTCTGGCAGCAGATGTTCTAGAGTTCCAACAGAATTGCTCTTCTGGCAGCAACAGATGTTCTAGAGCTTTGACACAATGACTAGATTTGCTAGACTTCCTGCCAGTGCAGCAGATGGTGTTCTAGAGCTTTGACACAGTGATCAGATTTGCTAGACTTTCTGGCAGCAGCTGTAAACTCTCAGGCAGGCTGCAAAAAGAAAATCAGAGGGTTATGTATTGGTACCTGAGCATTTTTTTGCAGCACTTTCAGGATGCGTAGAGCAGTGGTAGAATCAAGGCCAGAAGTGGGTTCATCCAGATACAGAAGAGAAGGATCCACAAGAATCTCATACCCAATGCTTGTGCGCTTTCTCTCTCCTCCAGAAACACCCCTCACAAACGTCCCTCCAATAATCGTGTTCTTACACCTGAGGAGAGCGCCAAAAGACGCCAGAAAACATACATGAATTCACGTGAACAATTCTTGTAGGCAACAGCAAAAAAAACACCACCTTCTTGTTCTTCTTGTTCTTGTTCTTGTTTAGCTCAGCAGCAGCAGCAGCAGCAGCTTGAGGGTCTGTCTACGACCCAATGCTGTCTCCATCAAGAGAAATGATGGGTTTGCGTCAATCACCTTTCCAAGCCAAGCTCCTTGAGCACAGTGTCTGCACGCTGGATCTTCTGGATCCGGGTCATGGAATTGGGTAGTCGCAAAAGAGCCGCGAAGAGCAACGATTCCCGCACGGTGAGCATGGGGAACATCACATCATCTTGTGTGACAAATCCCATCCTACACACAAAAACCCAAAGAATTGATCTCCAGAGACGATCGCGTGAGAAACTTGCTTCCGGACAAGACAATCCAAGCAAGAAACAAAAGAAGAGAGTTGGTGACATTGTAGAGCTCTCTCTCTCTCTCGGTGTGTGCCTGTCTTCACCTTCTCTTGAGGGAAGAGGAGAAAGAGAGGCCATTGAAGGAGATGGTGCCGGACAAGTTCTTGTGCAGTCTACCAGCCAAAGCATTCAGCAAAGTGGTCTTGCCACTTCCTGAAGGACCCATGAGAGCTAGCATCTGGCCTGGTGCCACTGACGCTGTGATGCCATTCAGGATGAACTTCTCCGGTGGGCTGTGTCGCACCTTGGTGACTGTCTTCTTCAGACCCACACATGAAAGACTGCAATGAAGAAGACTCCCGATTGCGCCTGCATGCGCCTCATCCGCCGTCGCCTTCATCTCCACCTTGTACTTCACATCCTCAAACTGCAGCTCTCCTCCATCATCCCAACAATAAACAAACAACCCATTGAAACCAATCACACATTTTTGCAACAAACAAGTTCCTACAGATGCTGGCAAGCTCTTATAGATCCTGAAGATCCTATGAAGATTACTGCATAAGATCTTCTGAAACCGGATCTTTAGAGCTCTGTGCTGATCACCCATAACAATCTATCTATCTAAGGAGAGTTGTTGAGAGAGTTCTCGCCTTCAAGACAATAGGAAGAACAGAAGAAGAAGCAGCAGCAGCAGCAGAGCGAGCACCGATCTGCATGGTGAGATCCATGGGATCAGAATGCAAATTCCACTGCTGCTCCTCCATCACATCTCTCAAATCCTTCACGCTGGAAGAATCCGAACTCGCATAGTATGATTCGCGTGGCGGCGGCTCCTGCAGCTGATCATCCACTGTGCGGGAGCGCGCGCGCACACACACACACACAAGAAAGAAAGAAAGAAAGCACGCACCCACCCACCCACAACCCACAACAACAAAAATCAGATTCTGATCGCCAACATCCACAACAACAGGTGCAATGCATGATCCGCGAGCTTTGGTGACGACCCATGAAGACAGAAGAAGAACCTTCTTCTTCTTCTTCTTCTTCAACGGTTGAATAGTTTGAAGCAAAACAAGGGGAGTTTGAACAATCCGTTTGCAATGAATGTGTTCTTTGCATGCATTCTGTTAGAATCCATCAAGGTTCCAAGAATGGTGGAGCGATCTCCTGGAAGATGAGCTCGCTCGTAATTGGGTTGTAGAGAATGGAGATCTTCATCGTCGGTCGACGGTGGAAGTACGTACCCGGAGCGAGAGTGAGGGGAAAGGTGCCAGATTCCGGAATATGAAAGGAGGTAGTCTTGGACACAAGCTGCTTGTTGAACTCCGATGGCATTAGAGATTCGGGATCATCATCATCTTGCAGGCTCAGACTACCATGCAGATGATGGTGATGACGATGATGATGAAGCTGCACAATTTCAGAGCCACCTACACCCAAGCTCCGGCTCTGATTCTGGGTCTGCAAGTATGATGATGGTGGTGATGATGATGATGATCTGCAGCAACCAGGTGGTCCAGGCGCTGCTGCTGCAGCAGCTTGCTGCAATTTCATGCTTGAAGAAACTCGGTCTGGAGCCTCGTGAAGCTTGACAACAACATCATAACCGCTGCTGTTGCTTCCCATGTTTGACACACAATTGTTCACAGACTCAAAGGAGTAGTTGATCGATCGAGAGTTGCTTGTTTGCTTGTTTGCTTGCTGCTTCTTAGGCTGCTCCTGGTGCTCGAGAATCATGATCGACTAGAGAGAGACAGAGGGAGAGAGAGAGACAGAGGAAGGGTATGTCACGTGCATGCATGCCATTGATGTGAGTAGTGTGTAGGTAATCTTTCTGCAGGCACGCCATTGAACTCCGTGCAACAACTAGATTCAATGCTCACTGTGCCCCTCCACCTACCTACAACATCTCTTCTATCACATGCAATGTGTGTGTGCAATATGTGTGTGTGTGTGTGAGTGTGTGTGTGTGGGACCTGTAGTCAATTTGGAATTCTGTAGCACATTCTTCTCAGTTCTTCTTTGTTCTTTTTCATCAGCTGCTTGACAAGTTCTGCCCCATGGTTGTGGTTGTGAATTTAGATTGTTTGTTTTTGTCAATTGCTCAACAAGAAGATTTTGCTTCCAAGATTACTACCACCACCACCACCAGCCCTGGCTGTGATTTTACATGTTTGCCAAGTTTCATTTCTTGATAGAGAGGATCCTCAACTTCTAACAAAATTTTCTTGGAGAAAATTCTGAAATTCTCTTCTTGTTCTTCTTCACACCTTGAATGGAGTTCAAGACGAATTCAGAATTGTCAACTGAATTATGTGCTATTGATTCCATGTAAGATCCATATAAGGATTGTTGCCCACCTTGGTGGCCAGTGTGATGCCCGACAGACATCTGCATCTGTAAGGTGCATATGAATCAAGCTTGCAGGTTCTAATAATGATTTCTGAAAGCTCACGGAAGGCACTCTTCTCAGACATTCTCTTGCCCACAGATTCAGGTTCAATTTCTTGTGGGTTTGGACAACCAGGCTGTGACTTTTGTCTTCTTCATGAATCATCTTTGCAAGATGGCCCTGACCCTACTGCTGGTAGTAGTGCATCCAACAATGTTCTATTCTTCAGGTACTCACTCTACCTGCAAATTCAAAGTATATGATGATGATGACGATGATGATGAACATGAGAATCAATTTTGCAACCAAGAATTGTTCTGCAAAATTGATTCTGCATGCACTGAATGATTACCTTGAATACCAGATGATTCCATGAAAAATGTCTGTTAGATCCCAGTTCACCCACTGCTCACTCCCTTGTGGAACTTGGAGATATGGGCTCTCTTGTCATGCTGCTGTGGACTTCACCAAACTCTCACCAAAAATTCCTGAATCTCCACTGTCCCTGATGCTTGTCAAAATCGTTCTGCTTGCACCGCCTCTATTACAAGCTCCTTCATCACATCCAGCAACAAATTTCTCCAACAAAACAAAATCCTCAAAACAAGCATTGAGGCATGGAGTTGTTTTCCACCTCAAACCTTCACAGGATTTTGGAATTGAGGAAAAAAAAATTTAGCCCAAGCAAGCAGAATTCCAACAGCAATCAAACCAAAGAGACATAAATTGCAACAGGTGACAATCTTTTCGCCCAGGTTTATCATTCTAAACCCTATTGCTTCTTGTCTTCAATGCCAAGTTTTGATCATTTACTTGCACAGACCTTCGCTGATCCTGGTTTTTGCTTCTGTTGCCTCCAATATCCAAAGCTCTAATTCCCTGAAATCCCTGACCATTACTCACGTGTTGAAACCCTTCTCTTTGATGACAGCACATGATAACAACAGCAAGCACAACAAGACAGTCATGGGAATTACAAGAGACTTAGAGTGATCAACTGAGTGCTGGAAATTACCCAAATGCTAATCAAGCTGAAGTAGTTTTGGCTGAAAATGGTTTTGTTCATGCATATGAAGAGAGTTCGAGGATGCGGTTCATGATGCAGATGCTGTTAGTACTGACAGCTAAGTTCAGAAGCAAAAATGGACATTGCCACCAGCAGTGACTTGATGATACTTCTTCCTCCTTATCATATACTCAGCGGTGCAACCACCAACATACTGCCAGGTGACAATCCCTCTCTGCCCATCTTTCAACTGCTGCAGTTCCTCTAAAGAACAGGTCCTTCCCTATTTCCCTCCAGTCCTTCCAAGATGCCTTCTTGGGCAATTGAGATTTTGAGTAATCCTAGGAAAAATACTACTACATAACCCTAAACTTTGATCAATCCCATTGCATTCCTCTCTCCCTCTGCTAAGTCTCAAACTCTCCTGCCACTGCTGTTCCTAAACTCTTTGCACTCTTTGACATAACTGGGAACAGGATCTATGGCCCAAAAGCTACAGCAAAAAAACACTTCTCCTGACTGCAGTTCAGCTTGTTCCATACCAGCTGGCATGCAATGAAAGAAACCAAGAGACGAGCATCTTACACCATCTCCAAGACAGCTTTTTGAAGCACCTTTAATGCTATATGATTTCACGGATGCTGAAGCTTTCTCTCCAGATCATAACCCTTTCCTTCACTACCTTCCTCAATCTCCCAGTAAACAGAGGTAAGCACTGCAGACCTGTTATCCCCTACTCAAAAGTGATTGGAGTTGTAAGGTGTGCATAGATTACTTGAAGCATTTCCTTGACTAACCTGACTGCTAATAGTCAAGAGGGTACTTTGTCAAGACACATGCTTCCTCATTGTTGCATCACCTGATTGTCCAGTTGGAAAATCTTATGATATGCTGGCTCAGACCTAGAATTAAGATGTCACATTTCAGGATCCCCTAATTCCAGAGAGAATCATAACATAGAAACTGGGTGTACATTTTTCATGCAGTACTAACAGGTTCAATTTTGACTGGAGGAAGAAGTTTTCAGTATCAATTTCAACTGGCTCCAAGGTGCAACGCAGTGCAACACCACGCACACAGCACTTTTTGCAGTTAAGAACCCCATTACAGAGATGTCTGCTGCACACAAAAGCAGCTGGTGCAAAAGTCCATTAATAAAATACGATCAAAAAGCTCAACAGTACTGTAAACACTGTTTTCTGTAGAAGTAATCCCCTCTTTGAGTCCAGATGATGGAAAGGAAAATGCCATCACTTCCCTTCTTGAAAGAATCTATTTCCAAAACATTTAGAGTACATGAGAGCCTTTTTTTCTCAGCAACAAATACCAAGATGCTCAAACATTCATGAATTGCATCAGAACCTGGTTACAAGTTTGGTGCTTATTCAGTACCCATCATCAGGCACTTCTCGTCAGGACTTTCTTCTTCTGCCATGGTTGCTCACAAAAAACCAGTCCATGACATGTCTTAGCTTATCAACTAAATGTGACACTAGAATGATTTAACTAAAGAATTTCTCCTACCATGTCCAACAGATGCAGGCAGTGAGTGATGAGCCTACTAGGCAGTCTGCCCAGTACTTAAAACCATCTCCCCCTTCTTAGACTAGCTTCCTGAAGCTTTTGTCACTACACTGTAGAACAATAGAATAACACAACTGCTGTATGTCTCAAAACAAAACATTAACATACAAAATGAGCCAACCTGCCATTGAGAAAACAGCAAGAATGTGCTCCCAGAACAGAATAGCTGATGCTTCCTTTTCTGCATGTCCTTGCAGATTTGCCACCGCTCCTACAAAGGCAACCAAACCAACAAGAGGAGTCAGAATCTTTTCCTGGTACCCACTATTTTACCATATCAGAGACATTCTCTAGGATGGCAGATTATGTCATTTTCTTGACCACGTTATATGGGATAATCTTCCAGTGATGATCATACACTTGTAATAGTACTAAAATGTGTCTGTTGAACATGAATTTTTTCTCCCCTAGCGTCATTGATTCTGCCACCACAGACCTTAATCTCATTGAACATCACCCTTGCCCATTACGTTGGGTGAGTCGCCTAGCTCACCCTAACAGGCTCAATGGTGCCTTACCCAACATAATCAGCAGGGGTTTGACCATTCCATAGTACAAAAGTGTTCCAAAGACCATCAAGGAAGGTTCCTTTCTGAGGATCTCTTTGCTGTGCTCCTATTGAAACTACCGGTTCCACATCTTGCTCAATTCTTGGATAAATTTGTTGAGAACAGTTCGTAAATATGGTTTCAAAGATATATACATACCTGCAAGAATGGAAGTAGGCATGGTGTGTTGCAACAGCAACACAAAGCGAAACATTTTGTCATTGGCTGGAAGAAATCCTAGTTTGTCAGCTGACATCACAACTGCTAGGCCAATGGGTGGCACCAACAACAAGCGAGCAAAAGTTATGGCCACGGTTGTGCGTAAGCCCAGCTCTGAACTTCCAGGTCCTGCAAAAAGTTTCCAAAGCATTTATTTCTTGTGAAACTTGTGATAAAAAAAAACCCAGGCAGTGTCATGAACAAACTTCCTACAAATTACCTGATGACAGATGAAGGCAAATTTGCATAGTATTCTTCAATCAAAATGATAAAAAGAGGGAAAAAAATGACAGGAGACACCACAAAGAATAGGTGATAGATGTAACCCACCTCCCACTAAGTTGCCTCCCAATGCCAACATGATGCAGGGTACCATTGCACCCCTGCAAATCATCAACAACCCTTCCATGTCATGAAAGCCTGGACACAACTTCACAGGAAACCTTAACCAGCCTGATCGGTGAGTGCTACATAACAAACTGAAACAACACACAGGCAAGATAACAGATATTGCAAAATGTGCCATAATAGAGACACCTTTAGGCAGAAGCTTTGAATGCCACTCTTCTTCACAAATATTTGTTTGATCATAGTCACAGTCAACCAGCCATGCTTACCCCAAAATGTTCAGGCTGTCATAAAGGAAGAAGAAAATAGAGTGCTCCGTGAAAATCAGGTTTCTCAAAATTGGAGTTGCTCCAAATACCAGTGAAAGCAACTGCACAACAAAATAGTACCCAGAATCAGCAAGCAAATTACTTGATTTTTTCCTCACCCACAGAAGGAACATCCAAATTAATAAACACCAACCACAATCATGTTCAAATACAGAAAGAAGCTCCAATCCTTTCCAGCTGCAAAAACTTACAGAGGCAACCACCGGTGGCTGGAAAATGTCCTCAAATCTTGTGTGACTCAAACTATTTCTCAACTGTGCCATAGCCTGCCACGCAAAGTGAGCATTCCACAGATTATCATCAATGCTTCAGTAGCAGCTATGGGCAATGTACTTGCCCTAATCAAAGATTTCTTCTCTTCACAAAAGGAGCCCACCACCACAGTCTGTTTTAACTGTAACTCCCTAAGGCATTTGAGATTTGAAAGCAAGGGTGAACTCTCCAGAGAGATGTAGATGTTCTCTTGTACCATGTGTATTGCAGTTGAGGATCTTGGAATCAGCAATGGAACAGAGAGAGAATCCTCTTCAGTATAATCTGGATGAAGGAGCATACTTTCAGAGGAGTTGTCAATCCTCTGCACAGTTAGAGCCACTGACTCCCCAGGTATCTCAGAGTCCATAATATGGGAGTGTGTTGCAGAAGGAGGTGCCAGCATTTGGAACACATATGTGTAGACAATCACAGCCCCAACCTGCATTGATAAGGCCCATATATCTATGAAATTTGAAGAGAAACCTCCACAACAACAATTTGACGATAACATGACAATGAGCACAGTCATAATGAGAGTCACTCACAAAGTGCCAGACCATCAGCTTCATCACAAATAGCAGTGATGAGCTGCCATGACTACCCACTGACTTTATTAGCTCCCAGTGGTGATATAATATACAGTGTAGACAAGTATCTAATGGTCTGCCCAAAATCTTCTACAAAAATGTGCATCCTGAGTTTCTGTTGCATTTCCAAAAGCAATGGTAAGACTCAGTCATAATGCTGGCTAGCACTCACAAGACAATAGCTGCATCAATAAGAGCACCTAATTCAGAATTGTAATCTCAACCCAACTTTGAGGGCTGAACAAGAAATGTGGAAAAGACAGAAAAAAGTCACTGTAACTCCTCCAACTTGGGCTCTAGACAACTGCTTCTACAAAAATCTGTGTTAGTGGCAAAGAGGAAGTAAAATTTATACCCACTGCCCAAAAGAAATATAGGCCACACCGTTGCTGTTGCATGAATCAGGATCACCGAATGGATTGCCTTTGTCTCGACACACTGCCCCTATGATGACCAGTGGAATGTTGCCAATATTCCCTGCTCCAACATTTCACCAAATGATGAGCACACAGAAAAAAACTTGTCGCCACCATTTTCCACACAATCATCTGACAATGCTGTGATCCATGTAACACTTCAAATTCTACTGAAGAAACAAGGAAGCAGCTCAAAATATCGTTTGTGTAGTTTACTTGGCAATGCAATCACGTTGATTAACTCATGAAATCAATTGATGCAGCAAACACAGAGAAGCAACTAGTTTTCACGATGCATATAAAGGTGAGAAAATGCAACACCCATGTACAGGCACACAGATAGCAGCAGCAGCTAGAGGAGGAGGGATAGCATGCATGCTGTTGACTACAATTTGCTTCAAATCAATGACAACCAAGTGCAAAGTAGAGAGAGTCATAAGAGTGAGAGAGAGAAATGAAATTTGCTAACATACCAATGCCTATCATAACAACTGTGAAGTTGAAGAATTGTGGGGGAGGCTTGACAAGCAGTGCAATGGCATAGCCTAGACAGCAGCCCAAGAGGGAGGCAACAATCACGTTGACTGGAATGAACCACCTGGATCTCCAGCATGCAAACAATCATTAATACATCAATGCTCAAAATCAAGATCAAGACTACAGGGGGAGAGAGATGTAAGGGTGTTCAATTTTTATTTTTTTAATTTTGATCTGTGCACAAATGTGCGTGGAGAGGAGGGTTGCATACCATTCAAGTATCTTCTCAATTGTCACAGACTTCCCCAATTGCGTGAAGATTAAGCAGGGTAAGAAGAGAGAAAACACCAGCTGCAAAGTGCCCACACAGAAAAAAAAAGCCTCCCCTTTTCAACCCTAAACCCTTTTCCCCAGACCCTAAATTATGGAGGAGGAAGCAAAGCTGTAGAGCCGCAGCAACAGCAAAAGATTCATTCAATCCTCATGTAGGATGGACTCCAGATTCTACTACTTCCTGTGAATTTTTTCATAACAATCGAGTGAGCAAAGAGGGGGACAAAGAGGGAGCTAGCGTTCTTGCTACCTTGCTGAGCTGCTTCCGAGCTGGGGCAGGAAGGATGTTGATGTAAGAACTAGCAAGCAGAAACCCCAATCCACACATGACAAGCACTTTGGCAATGGGTATCACCGCAAATTTGAGGAGAGTGCCAGCTGATTGTTCCAGCACCATCTTTGTCGATTGTTTTCTGAACCCTCTTTTTGTCACTCACGAATCTGCAACCCTTGCAAGCAAGAGAAAGCCAAAAACCAAATCACACCCACCTTATAAGATCCTCCTCCTCCTCATCACAAACAACACAAGACTTGCAGATCTGGGAAATGGAACTTGTATCCCATCTCTCTCTCTCTCTCTCTCTCTACCTTCCAAATCAGATTGTGCTGAAAAACTGCAGTTGCCACAAAACCCAACTACGCGATCAGCTGCGAATTCACCTTCTTCGAAACCCACCACCAGCAGCACCATCACCCACGAAAAATGCAAATCACAAATTGTGACAAAGCATGCACAGTTTGCGATTTCCTGGTCGTCTTCTTCTTCTTCAAATTCCGGTGGAATCTCTCAACAGATAGATCCTTAATCCCCTTAACAATTGAACAAAAGCTTTCCTCCACAGATGACTGGAAGAACCCATCCCCCGCTCCCCCAAAGACAGTAGAAAGGAACTGAAAACAGAGTTGGATCCAGAAGAAGAAGCGTACACATATTCACAACCAACAAAGAGTACCACAAAAAAACAAAAACAAAAAACCAAAACCCAAAAGGAAAAAAATTCGCAACTTACCACAGAAAGCAAACCGATCTCCAGACGCAACAATTATTAAAAAAAATTGCGATGCAATTCCACGATTCTCACGCCATCGCAACTGGCACCAAACGCAATTTTGTCGCATCCGCAAGCGCCAAGGCGCCGTCTCCTCTCTCCCTCCCTGCCTTGAACGAGCGAGGTTCAAGGGAAGGCTTATTCCAACGCGGAATATGCCAATTTTTTTTCTGTCCCATAACGTCAGGTGCATGTTCTGCCCCGCACTGACAAATTCTGTGAGCTCACCCATAACGGCCAGGAATCCCACATGGCCAGGATTTGGAACTAGGTCAACATTATATTATATTATATTATTTACTTTTTATTTATTTATTTATTTATGTGTTTATTTGTTTGTTTATTTGGGTTCCTCCTGAACTGCTCCACGCTACTAAAATAAAAAAACAAATGAGTTTATTTTGTGGAAATTAAGTTTCATTTGACTAATGCAAGTTCAATTGAATTTTAATTGAATTTTAATTTCTAAATGGAAGAGAATTGAACTATACACAATTTTATTTTATTTTTTTAAAATTTGGATTCATTAAGAGATTTATGTACTCATTGAAATTTCAATTAAATTGAATTTGATTGAATTGAACTGAAACAAATCAAATTCAATCAAATTCAATTCAATTATGCACAAATTGATTGGATTCATTTAAACCAATTTGAATTCAGCTAAATTATGAAATTTTAATTATGAAAAGATGCATATTAATTTATTTATTTTTCATCATCCATGTAAATGGGTTGGTGAAAAGAGTGAGATAGTTCGATAGTTACAGTGGAATTACATATTGTAATGACGTCTTGAAGCATCATTTCATCCATCTATCTCATAATTCATCTGTTCATCCGTCCCATCATCCATTCATCTCGTCATGGTGTGTTTACTCTGACGAGGCAGAGAAAGAGTGGAATACAGACGTGTCGTGATAGAGAATAATATATATTAGTGTTGTAAATTTTTAATTATTTATTTATTTATTTAATTTTTTTGGGGTTTTTGGACTTAGGTACACTCATCCTGTCTCTTTCTCAACAACTGAAAGAGTTGGGTTGGGTTTTTTTTTTTTTTTTTTTTATTTTTTTTTTTAATTTTTTAAATTTTTT
>Ga0116229_10003666_pt1 | contig 25267 bp, 10 predicted proteins | sample S1TSphgellanicum_3_FD_87313 | JGI IMG/M metagenome (GOLD analysis project Ga0116229, IMG submission 87313) | Host-associated microbial communities from peat moss isolated from Minnesota, USA - S1T2_Fc - Sphagnum magellanicum MG | ecosystem: Host-associated > Plants > Peat moss > Unclassified... | reverse complement strand
TGCAAAAAAAATTTCTTTTTTATCATCTTGTTCTTTTTATATTTTCCTTTTCCTTCTTCAAGCATTTTCCTTCTTTTTCATCACATCTTTGTGTTTGCTACAATTGCTTGTTGCATCATCACTTAATTATGCACATCAAACCAAGTATGCCTTTTTCCTTGTTTTTTTTTTTTTTTTTTTGCATTTGTGAAACAAGAAAAAAAGGAAAAAAAAAGGTAAGAAAAAATAGAACAATTAAAAAAAAGGGAATGAAAATAGACCAAAAAAGGACAATTTTTTTTCTTTTTTTAGTTTTTTCTATTTTTAAATTCCAAAAAAAGAAGTTTTGTTTCCCTTTTTTTTCTTGAAGATTCTTTTCCTTTTTTTTTCTTTTTTTTTCAATTCTAGAAGAAAATTTCTAATTTTTTTTCCTTTCTATTTCTTTGTTTTCCTTTTTTTTAGTTTTTAAAAAATAAGAAAAAAAATTGGGTATTTTTTCTTTTTTTTCTTTTTTTCAATTTTTTCAGTTTTTGAAATACTATAAGAATTATTATTTTTGTTTCTTTTGTTATGTTTATGTGTATCATGTGTTTGATATTAATTTGTAAACAATGTCATTCAACTCCAATTGTATCACTATCAACTTTACACTCATCAACATGCTACTAAAGTGATTACAACAATAAGAACTTATTAGGGAACACATGGCATGGTGGCTAATGAAAATAGTTTTACAAAGTGATCTCTTGAAGTTAGAAAGTAGCATGTACATATATTATGTGAGTTTTTTCGGCATAAACAATGGCATGGAATTCATGTTTTCTATTTTCTAAACATTTTTTAGAGTTTTAATAAATCTAATATTTGCATCAATACATACAAGTTTTGTCTTATTCCAATTGTAACATCACAATTGTATTATGTTTGCATGCCTTGAAAATGAGCATTGCATTAATATTTTGTTGAAATTTTCCCTAAAAATATGAGTTTGAAACATATTGTAATGTTGCATTATTGCATTAAAAGCATTTCAAAAACATAAAGTTCAATGTGAATTATTTACACAAGGATCACAAAATAAACATTAATTTAGTTATATTGATTTTGCAATACTGACATTTGAAGCATAAAATGTCAACTAATTTTTTTGGATGGTTTGTTAATACCCGAATTTTGAGCATAAAGTATGCATGTTTAATGAAGAAAACAATGATGATAAAAAAAATTAAAAATTAGAAAAAAAAAATTATGATAAATAATATAACAAAATAACAAAGTTAAAGAAATTAGAAAAATAAAATTCTCAAAAATATATATATAATTAACTTTCAAAATAATAGGAATTCAAAAGGAAAAAAATGTTTGCATTTTGGTTACAAAATATGTAATAATTATTGGCGTGTATTATATTTGAAATGACATTGTTTTCATATGTGGGTATTGCATTTTGTCATTGGATCTTCAACTATTTTAACTTCTAACAATAATTGTTAAAATATGCAATACTTATGTGTGGGTCACAAGAGTTGATCAAATGTGCAATACCTACATTCAAGGTTATTGTTTATTGACATCAAGGGGTCAAATATGATTAAAATGGTTGAACCAAGGCTACAACAAGGTAAATGACCTTCTACATCATCAAAACAATATTGCAACATTATAGGGCAACAAGTGGTAATCGATAGGCAATAGATAAAACAATGATAACAACATCATTTGCAACAATAATTTCCTTTCTTTTATGCAAATTTTTGAATTATTCTTCAAGCAATATTTCCTTTTTGGAATTTCCATAAATTAAATTATCACCTTATTTTCTATAACGATATTATTATTGGGAATCCTAATCCCAAGTTGTTAAACTTCCTTATTTTTATTTTTTTTCTAAATTTTTCCTAACAAGTTAATTTTTCCATTGGAAGTTCAAACTTGTTAGGCCCTAAAAGGTGGTATTAACAAAACTATTTAGCCTAGGTTGTTTTACATTATTTTACCTTAGGTTATTCAAAAGTATTTAAAATTTTATTTGTTTCTAGGTTATTCTACCCTAAGATATATTAAGTTATTTTGCCTTAAGTTATTATAAAATATTAGATATTATTTTAAGCTACTCTAGTTTAGGTTGTTATAGGTTATCGTAACTTATCCTATATAAGTTATTAATAGGTTTAAATAAAATAACCTAAAATTGTATAAAATAATTTACAGTTAAAATTTTATATTATAATAATTTAAGATAACCTAGGATAAAATAACCTAAAATAGGTTTAAATAATTAATAATTTATAATAACTTTAAATGATTTAAAATATAACAACTTAAAATATTTTTGATTGGATTATACTAACCTAAGGATAAAATATTGTATAATAACAAAAGGTAGGTTAACCTACAATAGTGTAACATAAATTAACCTCGAATTGTCAAAAATAGTTTAAGGTACAATAGACTATAATAACCAAATATAATCTAGGGTGGAATATCTTAAAATAACCAAAATAAACATAAAAGCCTAAAATATGTTAAGGTGGAATAGCCTAAAATAATCAAAATTAACCTATAGTTAAATATTTTAAAATAACCTATGCAAGATTTTAAATCAATATTACAAAATGTAGGTGCAGTTCACCAATCCCCATTTAGTAAACCAATGAATTCATTACTTTTCAACTAGTTTCAATTTACTACAATGATTGAATTCACTCAAAATCTAGTGAAATCACTTAATGTACAAGGTCACATTTTATTGTAATGAATGGTTTATAAATAATTTAGATTAGTTTTAAGGTAATTTAAGGTAGCTAGGGTAGGTAGGTTAAGCCACATATGTAGGATAGGCTAAAATTGTTCACAATGATGTGATGACAAAAATGATCACTTGTTGAAAAATGATGCAATGATTAAAGGTTTGGAGTTTTAATGCGAAGGTGAAGGGTTTAAATCTTCACATTTGTAACATATTTGAATATGCCTACATTACAATAAAAGGTGTCCATGTACACAAAATGATTTCATTGGATTTTGAGTGAATTCACTAATTATAGTGAACAAAACATACTAGGGATGTAGTGAATTCACAAGTTTAATGAACTACACCCACATTTTGTAATAGTGTTAATTAGCCTATACCTTTGGGCCTTTAAACCTTAGGTTAACTTAATGGCCTAGGTAAGGTAAAGTAGGTAGGTTATAAATAAATATTATTATTTTGAAAATTGATTGTTATGTTAAATAGGTAAGTAGTTAGGGTAGATATGATAAATACGTAAATAAATAAATATTAGTTGGTTATTAAAATTATAAATACTTCAAAATTATAGATTTAAGAATTTGTTGTTTAGATATTGATGTTTCATTTGGCCAATTAAAAACATTTAATAAAAAAACCATTCAAAAACTAATATTATTTGTTTATATCGTGCATTTATAATTTCAACCTTAGATTGTTTCCTTTTACATACAAAAAAATCAAAATATCATACAAATCTAACTTGTTAAAATGACCAACTAAAAAGACCTAATCAAAATATATGTGTCAAAATCAACTTGTCAAAAATGACATTTTGCTCAAATTGGACAAGGGGGCAAAAATACCGCATGGGGGGTCATTTTTACTAATTTTTCCAATTAAAAAATTGTGATTTTTTATAGGTGGGCCAATAGGTAAAACCATGCTTGAAGACATTCAAAAAATATAATCAAATGCACATTGAACTTGTTCAATTAAAGACTCTTATTCATTTTCATGAGGTCATTAGGCTATAGCTAAACCTAACTAAAGTTCAGATTGCTTGTCATTCATTTCCACAAATTGGGGTTCATGCAATTGGAAAATATGATTTGCCATAGCCAATCAAACAACTAATAGACTTATAAGGATACATGAGATGTTCACAAATAAAAAAAGAATGTTCAAAATGAACTTAAATATCTTAATGGAAATATCATAATAAAAACATTATAGTTCAACATGGGAACAACATCCAAATTATGTCAACCATGAATTGTAGTATCATGGTTTTTTAAGTTGTATGAGTTGAATGATTTGTTTATTGTGATTAATGAACATTGCTCATTTTTATTAAAATCCCATGGCTTGAATGACACATGTAGTTTTTTATTAGTGAATTTGATTATAATGACATATTTAATTATTAATCAATTTGAACAAAAAATTGACCACCTTGGTCAAAATGACTAATGGGTTTTAATCAATTGGGACATCTAGTTTGAATTAGACAAATCAAAATGACATGTTTAGTAAAAAAATCGACCAATATTTTATAAGTCAAATTGGGCATCCTATGTTAATTAATACGTTAAGTTAATTAACTATTATCATGGACAATAAACTATAAAAGAAATTTTTTGAAGTTTTTTGAAATTAAAGATCCTCAAGAAATATGTTTAAAAGTTTTCAAAAAGATATAGTAGAAATATGTTTAGAGGTTTTTAGAAATTTTAAAGATTTTTCAAAAATATATTTTAAAAAATATGCTTGGAAGTCTTTAAAGTTTATTAAAAAATCTATGAAAAAAAGTTTAAAAGATGTAAAACTAATAAAATTTTGTAAAAGAAAATTCTAAAAATTAGCGGAAGTTTTATAGAAATCATGGTCGGGGAGAACTTTCTTAAAACATGTTTGGTGAACTTCAAAAAGACGTGGTAATTGTAATTTTTTAAAAGGTTATTTAATATAAACTTGTAAAAGGTTTAGTTAGTGAATTTTTTTAGAAGATTAATGATTTTCTAAAAGGTTTTGTTGGATAATATAAAAAAAGATCACCTCATAATCTTGCGAACACAAGTTGTGATTTTGTATTTCTTGTTCATTTCATGCTTACTAACTTGCATCATGCCTTATTCAAGCAATAAAGTTATTTAATTATTGTTGATTATCAAATTCTGAATTTCTTAAATCTTTTAATTTATTCCAAGTTGTGTTGTTGTCTTGTCATTACTTAACTAGGTAAGTAACCAAGGCTTATATACCTATTTTAACCTATCTACATGTTTACCTATTACATAAGCTAAATAAGTAATCTACGTCACCCTACTTATTTACCTAATTATTGTTTAGGCTAAGTAGATGTTTACTAATTGTAATTGTTGTCACATGGCAAAATAATCAAAAGTTAATTTTGGAATGGAAATATTACCTGATGGTGGTACTATCAATGAATTACCTTTAAGATATAATAATTGAAATTAGATTTTAAATGAAATTTTAATTTTGAAAATATTTATAGTGGGTAAATCTCTTAGTCTAGCTAGGCTAAAAGGTTTTATAATAATTATCTAGTTATTAATGATAAGTTCATACTTACTATTCTTTATTTACAATGGGATGAAACCACTAAAATAGTTAGTTTTTACAAGATAAGGTAATTTTAATAAAGATATGTGAAGGAGATTAAGATAAGGACAAAATATAAAAAGGTAAGGGACACCCACATGTGATGGTGAACCACTTTTGCTTCCTTATTATCCAGGGTCTAATCCTTCATTCTTTCATTAGCATTATCACTCCTCGTTCCTTTTCATTCTACATGTGATGGCGAACCACTTTTGGTTCCTTATTATCTTGGGCTCAATCCTTCATCCTTTCATTAGCATCAACATTCCTCATTCCTTTTCATTCTACCATTCTATACGTATGATTTTAGGAAGATTTGTGTGTGTGAAGTGAAAAAAAAATGTTGTATTTGTGTGAAAAAAAAAAAATTGGATTTTGGTTGAAGGTTGTGTCACATATTTTCTTTATTGTTTTCCTTAACTTTTTGGATGCAAAAGAGGAAATTTAGTATCAACTAGTTTGATGTAGAATATGGTAGTAGTACTAGACAACATTTTCTTCATGAAAATAATTATGTTGTCAATTCTATAGTCTTACAATAATCCTAAATCAATAGGTAGTTCAAGCCTATCTACTTACCTACACTTACCTACTTCCCTACATACTACCTAATTTAGAAACATAGTTTAGGTTTATCTATAAATGAAAGACAAATAGATGAATAGTTTGGATTGTCACAATTGTAATTTTTGTGAATTGTATGTTTAAATTTAAAATGAATAGTCATATTCAACATTAAGATTATCAATTTTCAAATTCTCCATGTTACAATATACTTTAATTAAATTTTTATTACATAATTTAGATCGGTTTTAAAAAATGAATGGACTTATAATGAACTTTTGAAATAACAACATTGTCTCTTTCATGATATATTATAATGAAAATGAAATTAAAAAACAATCCCACATCAAATGAAATGTGTAAAAATAAAATACATTAAAACTTTCCCAATACAAGTAATTTTGATTTTAAAATTAATTTACAAGAATATACTTCAATTTACTCATTGAGGATCCATTTCACATTCAAAATTCGAAACTTTCACATGGATTTTTTGACCACTCACATGTCTACATATATTTGTAAGGAAGTTTACCAATATTTTAACCATGAGCATAAAACAATGCACATTGGATATTATATTTTGTTAAATGCCACATTCATTAGAAGAAAAAAATGTATTTAAAACTAGTTTCCCCTTAGTTGCCTTGGATAAGTTGCATGTTATATTAGTTGCAAATGACAAGGGGTATTGGATGAAAGAAAAAATCAATAAATACAAATTCATCTTTTAACTCCATTGTATGCATATTGTCACATGCAACTATTTTGGTCACAATTGAGGGCAAATGATGTGTTGCCATGTGTCCCAATATCTAATTATTTAAAATATAATAATTATTCTTATTATTTTGAAATAATATGGGACGTTCAATTCAATTGTTTGGATGATCTTATATTATGACATGTGGCCTATTGTAAATATGTCAAATGGCACTGTAGAATGAATTTCATACAAAATATTAATATTAGGCTGGTAAGTACCTAGGTAGGTATGTAAACATATGCCCACAAATCTAGGCTACCTACCTACTTAGCTAAAAAGGTAGGTAGGTAGGTCCTACCTTCCTAGGTTAAATACTTATATATATAAGTAGGTACTCATATAGGTAGGTACATAAATTGACCTAGGTAGGTAAGTCAAACTAGGTACCTAGCTAACTAAGTAGATAAGTAGGTTAAGAAGGTAATAAATTTAAAATTTTGCATAATTTTTTTTTTGTTTAAGGTTAAGCCTTTTGATTGGCTTATCCCATGTGCACAAATTTCTTAATGATCTATATGGATTGCATGGAAGTGTCATAAACATTCCAACAAATTTAAATGTTGTATAATTTGTATTGCCACAAGTGCCACATGATGATTGTGTAATCTTTATTTAGTTATAAAGAAAGCTAGAATATAAATCTACATGCATGTTAGGTTATGTTCAACCAAACATAATGATAAAGGTGTTACATGACCTTTGTAAAACTGCTAGCTTGTAGATTAATGCAAATGTATCAATAGAACAAAATTGGCAATGTTTAATTAACTTTGCAAATTCAAGTAAAAGTAATCAATGGGAACATGATTCATTTGATTTATTTCCTATTGAAAATGCTACATATGAGTTTGAACAAATATTGGAAAAAGACCCTACACATATTATATTAATGCAAAACATTTTCAATCCTAAAAAAATTATTGATGATGATAATCAATCTATAACAATTGTTCTAGGTTGAAGAGGATTTCAACCATTAGGGCTATTTCATGACATACATTTTGAAGAATACAATTTTCCAACATTGATTTTTTAGGTATGCAAGACCATCATTAACATGTTCATATCAAAAGATAATATAAACATATTTAAATATTAATATTTTAAAATTTTCATATAATATTACATATATAATTTTTAAAACATATATTTTAAATTCATTTTATATTATCATTTGCATGGATTTATATACAAAAAGAAAATCTATTAAGTCATACACTTATATCTAATGATGTTTCAAACAATGTAAATTTTAATAAGAATTAAGAATTTGACATAGACTATAAAGGATTAAGATGAATTAAAATATCTCTAAACTATTTATATTATATACATAAAAATGTTTTTGCAATGGTTAGAAAATTGGACCTTCAACATTCTTTATTACATTTATTGCAAGTATTAACAATTGGCCAATACTTAGTAATACGCTTAAAAATATATATGAAAAATGTGTTACTAGAATAGAATAAATAAGGATGTTAACTATACACTAAACATTAGAAAACTTGTCAAAAATGATCATGTTACATGTACTCATTGGGTGAATTAAGCACGATCAAGTAAACAAAAAAAGTAATTCACCCAAAATGTAATTTTAAAATGATAGAATTTTTTATATAAACACATGAAAGTAGATTAAAATTTTGTGAAAGTAGAAATATACAAAAACACAACCCTCCATTAGTTTATGGTAAGCTTAATACAAAATTTTAAATTTTTTTGGTATCATAAATTAGGTGAGAAGTAAAATTGAACTTGATAGGGTCAATTTGGTGTTCAAACCAACTTTTACACTAAAAGTTTTATGTATTATGATTATAACCTGCATAATTTGATATTACACACTTTTTTTTTAAGGTTTCATTAATTTGAAAGTAGAAATTTCCAATATTTCATTTACTTGCAACCCATTTTTAAAGTTTGGACACTTCCTGCAAGTAGATGCAATTTTGTAAAATCCATTTAAATCTACATGATCATGTTCATGTTTCAAGATTATAATTTTAAAGTGAAAGATTATTTTCATATTAATCACTTGTGGAATAAAATAATATTTCTACTTTCAATGCATCAAAAATCTTTTGTATATATTTGTAATTTTTTGTGACAAGGTATTTTTCTTGTCTACTTAACCACGCTTTCACCCCATTACTATGACCATAAAATGAATCATTTTCATAAACTTTTGAAAGCCACAAACACATTGTTTGGTAAAATAAATGATTTTTTTGTCACTAAATTTCAAACAGGTGGACTATCCCATGATCGTGGATTGTTATGGATAGAAAATGCTCCACATTTTGGTGTTTTTAAAATGAAGTTCTTAAAAAATTTGTAGATAAATACTTTACAATTGATGAAACAATTTTTAAAAGTAACATTTGTAAAATACAAATTCATCAACATAGACAAACATGTAGAAAAAAAAGTCAACATATTTGTCAATTTCATTATCCTAAACTTGCAATGGGATATACAAAAATATTATTAACCTTTTTTTAAAAATTGCACATTAACTTTTCGTCAAACAATCACACAAATTTTCAAAAAACTAATAAGCATGGGATTAGGTGAAAGCATAATTTTGATCAAATTTTGACAAATCTATAATTAGATGAAAATACATATATTCTTGCATTTTGGTCTACATTACAAAGACATGCATTTTTTAAAAACATAATCCAAATGACATGTGAACAAATGTATTTAGAATACATGTAGGATCCTTATGGGAAGTAAACACTAATGCGTAATTTATTTTAGACATATTGTAACTTACTGTACTTCCTATTTTTTAAAAATAAACAAAACTATTAACCAAAAAATGCAAACATGAAGAAATTGAAACATCTAAATATAATGTTTTTAAAGGTAATGCATTCTTAAATGCAAACAAATATCTATTCAACAAGCAATACATATAGCATTATCCATATCATTTTATCATTTAACACATCACAAACTTACCTCTCATGATTTGATAATGAAATTCAAGTAAAATTAGTTATTTCATGAATTCGTGTTTTTTGCACACGGATTTCCTGCCTTTAAAACACGTATGATGTACGTATAAACATAATCGAATATTTTCATGTGGAGTCTTCAACTCAGTCATCCTTGTGGTATAACAATAACTTTTACATGGCATTACTCAATAGACTATGACTACCACAACAACACATAAAGCAACATAGGTGCTTATAAAAATAGAAGGCTAAGTTTATATCAGAGTTTCCATCATTACAATATAATTCCTAACAAATAGTTTTAAATTATTTGCGTAACAAAGTAAATGAAAAAAAAACTCGAAAACCACCAAAAAGAGCAAACTTTTCATTCAAACATCTTATAAGATTTTTATGCGTCCCTACATGAAAAAATCCAACTACATATCTACACTTGAGCCCAATTCAACATCTGAAGCACTCCTTAATAGGTATAGAAACATAATGTGCAAACAACATTTTGTTGCACTCAACTTTCACATAACCACAAAAACATCATCTCCAAATCCAAGCAACAAACAAAAGTTTAAACTTATCCCCCGTATTTAGTTCGTCATAACTAAAAGTCATCACACATTACTACCCAACTCCTCTTTGGAATGATAAAAGATAAGTTGGTAAACTTTACCAGCATAGTTATTATGGACATTCCACACAAACCAAAAAACACCTCAACCCTAAATTGACGTCATAGATGTAACATTTCCCATATTATAATTTTGACTAAGTGCTTCAATCTTCACAATTCATGGTGCAGTATGGAACAACTACAAGTTTTTTCTAGGCATGTCCCAAAGTTGTTATTCCTCGCCTTTCACCACATTAATCTTATTTCCTTCATCTTGATCCAGTAACCATTTGCATTAAGGTACTCCACAAAGATAAAAGGTCCCTCCCAGCTAGATGTTATAAATTTATTGTTACTTGGCTTCTTCATTTTCGGATAAGTCTCTCCTTTTTTAAACCCAAGAAACATCTACTCTCCCTTTCAAAACACATAGGCCTTCTTTTGCTTCATTTGGGCTTGATTGACATTTTTTACCACCTTTATGTGCATATTAGCAACGAGCTAAAACTTACTGATCTTTTATGTAGCTAAAGCTATTGGTTCCCCATCATCTTCAAAAGCTTGAACTAGTGGACTTAGAAAATTGTCAACCTTCAATGGGGAGGTTGACTAATCATCAACATATGTGGGGAAAATTTTGTATTAGCATAAATCTCACACATATCTCGAAAGAAAATAATGGGCAACTGCTTATCCTAATCTTGAGCATGTTCCAATGTGGTAAATAAAACAACAATTCCATGTTTTAGTGTCTTTACCAATCGTTCAACCATTTTGTTGCACCTAGGCCATTGAGGTGTAATTTACTAATGTATAATGCCATAATCTTTGCACAATTGATCAAATTATGCTGCCCACTCATAGCCATTATCTATTAAGATGCATTTTCATACACCAAACCTACATATGACGTTGTCTTCCAAAAACTTTGCAACAATCTCTACATCGTGATCAACCATTGCCTTTGCCTCCCACCACTTTGAATAATGGTCAATGGTCACCAAAATATACTTGTTGCCATTATAAGTTTTAGGCATAAGTCCAATTGTATCAAAAGCCATTTGATAGAATTGATCCCAAATAGGAATGCTTTTAAGCTCCTCAAGTTTTAATATGACAAAACCTGCACACTTAACAAGCTAACATTGCTTCCAAAATCACTCCACATTCTTCACCTCTTCAATGCAATTGTGTCATAAATAACAATTAATACTTCTGCTAATGTCTTTCATTTTCCAAAATGGCTAATCTCATTGCACAACTCAATAATGATGTGTCAACATTCATTAGGTCTCAAAACTACATGCCTTTTGAACATCAAATTGTCATTATTTTAGTAATGTATTTGCCAACTTTGGACCTTTTTTCTTCTTCACATTATGTTGAAAATTGATTCCCATTCAACACCAACATGTTCATCTCATATTCCCATATTTCCATATTCTTTGAGTCTTCATAATAGTTATCCTTAAACCATATTCATCATTATCACTTTCATCATCAACAATTGTCTAAGCCTCTTCAATAAGCTTTTAATGAGTTTTGACATCCACAATTCATGCCTTATCCTCTTCAAAAAACTAGTCTTCTATAGGTTAGGAAGCTCCACATAAAAAACAATAATGTTATTGGTCTGATCCATACCTTCATTGGTTGTCCCAACTTTTCCCACTTCCACCACAAACAAATGATTTAACAATATTTGATTTCCCAATTGTTGCAACATCAATCCCATCTTGGAGCTTCTCTTGCTTATCCATTTGGTTTCATTTGATAGCCAACTGGATTGTAGCAACCTGTAATTTGGGATTTCATCTTTTAAATTTTCACCAACTTTTGAAACATCAATAGAATTCTTATTTAGCGCATCAACATTAATATGCACGGATCCTACTTAATGAACAATTTTGAAATTGAGATCTTGCAAGGTATTTATCCATTTGCCCCTCCTTCCATAAGCATCTGAAATAGAAACTTTTTTGTACAGGTGAGAGGCCTTTGCTAGCATAAACAATGACTCGTTCATTCCTCCCATCCTTTTGCAATAAAATGGTCCCTACTCTTTGAGTAAACCAATCCACATCCAAAATGAATGCTTTTGTGAAGTTTGGTTTAACAAATATGGGAGTGAAAATGAATACAACTTTTTAAAAATCAAAGTTTTTTAACAATTAAGGTTCAATTTTAACACAAATCTTTATTAGTTAGGTCAAATAGTGGAATGGTTATTTAGGAGTATCCCTTCACATAGTTCCTATAATATCATGTTAGTCCCAAAAAACCCTATACAATAGTATAAAAGTGGGGATTGGAAAATTAGCAACAATTTTTTTTTGGATTTGGTTGTGTACCTTCACAACTAACTACATGACCCAAAAAAATCAATTTAAAGTTTGCAAATTCACATTTGCTTATATTGACTTTGAGGTTAACTACCCTAAATCTCATAAACACATATCAAAGATGTTCAAGATGCTCCTCGCAACTTAAATTATGTACATTCAAGTAATCAATGAATACAATCCAAAATTTGTCCATATAGGCCCCAAAAACCTCCATCATAGTTCTAAAAAACATGATTGTAACATTTTTCATGCTAAAAGGCATGACAATCCAATTGAATAATCTAGATTTGGTGATCAAAACAAACTTGTGGATGTTGTGTACAACCATTATAATCACCCAAAATCCCAATTGTAGATCCAATGCAAAAAACCATTATGATTTCCCTTGTTGAATTAAAATATTTTTAGCTAGAGGCATAGGAAATGAATCTCAACATGCTTGGAGATTTAATGGTTTATAGTCCCCACAAAATTGGCGATTGTCATCTTTCTTCATTGGTAGTGTAACCTTGTAGGCATATTCTTATGTGCTTGGCCTCATTTTACCCAAGGTGACCAACACACCTATTTACTTTACCTTAGCTTCCTCCCATAATGAAAGTCTACTAGGCATGGAGGGAATCCTTGAGTATCCACTGGCATGGAGGGAATCCATGACTATCCACCACATGCTCCCCATACTTACACATCCTAACTCGCTTTTATGTTAAGCAAAAACATTAGGAAATTACCTAAATAACATTCACAATTGTTTTATTTTTTCTCGCCCTAAATCATGATCAATTTTAATCTTGGATTTAATTTCAGCCCATTTGTCCTTTTCATGATTAGGCGCCTTGGATTTCAATTCGTCCTTCATATCACTTGATGAAGATCTAATTGAAAAATGTTTGATGCTTATATAGATGTAGATACAAACTGTTTATTTCTCATTTCTTTGTCCTATGTAACACACCTCATCCAATCTTTGAAGTCATCAAAGTTGGAAATCTCACCAAACATAACATTATCAACCTATTATTCCAAAATTAGATTCATGATTTAGTTTAGACCTTCTTTTCGCACAAATTTTTTTTGCGCATATATTGTCCATCAGATCTTTAGTCAATTTGGATTTGTTTTGCAGGAACAATTTCCCTTGTTCATCTCATATCATTTCTTCCATCTCTTGATCATATTCATCAGAAGAATTGGAATTTTTTTTCTTCATTAAACAATGTTTGATTGTTCTCTTGCATGGATGATGTCATTTTCTAGTGACCAAAGCCCAATGCCCCATCATTATAATGTTTCATTTCAATGCATCCTCCTATCGCTAATTGCAACATGTTCACCATGTTCGATGGCAAGACTTGGATGTTATTCCCCAATCCTTACTTGATTGGGATCATACCCTTTTCAACATCCACAATCATTCTTATGTTGATAAAAAAAGTCCAATCCTAAAAGACTTGGTCATACCTATCACAGGGTTGTCAAAACGGACTTGACATGGCCATTTTGCATTATGTGTCATGTTGCCATTTGTTGTGACATGTTGGTTGTGTCGATTAAAATTGACGTAGGAAAATATATATTTACATTTGGGTTGCCTTCATTATGATTGGTGACTAAAAATAGATTTTGGTCGCCAACCTTACAACAATCGAAATTTTTTGGTCACTAAGCTTATAGTGACCAAAAGTTTTTGGTTGTTAAGCTTGTGGTGATGGAAATTTTTTGGTCACTAATCGTGTAGTGACCAAAATTCAATTACCATCCTATGGCTACAAAATGCTTTCGATCACCATTTGTGTGGTAATAGAATGCATTTCGTGACTAATCGTGTTATAATTTTTAAAAATTGGTCAACTTATTTTTTAGATTTTGATTGTTTGATTGACAATGGATTGATCTCCACCATTGCTTTGGCGACTAGAAAATTTGGTGTTGCCCAGTAATTTTTAAAAAACCTTACAATATGAACTCATTTTTTTCCTTTGAGGTGTCACTACTACAAAATGCGTCCTAATTCATTTTGGGTTTCACTAGATTTTGAGTGAATATGGACATTTTTACTTGATGAAATTGTTTAACCCCCTAATGAACGAGGACCAATTGCTACGAACAATGAATTATTTCACTAGCACTTAGTGAATAAGGTTATTCTCAAGTGAAATACAAATTTACCAAACCATTCATTTACTAATTATTAATTAACCAGCATGGAAATAAATTAAAATTTAATTATTTAATATATAATATTATTGATAATTAAATTTTTTTAAACCTATGATTTATTAACACGTGTCACTACCTAGCCTAAGTAGGTAAACCACGTAATCAACCTAGGCACCTATTTTAGGAATTCGATAAGAGAATATATAATCAACATATCATTGTTGACCACACACAACACCACTCATGAAGTTTGATACCTTGACCTTTGGAATGAAGGCCAACACCCTTACCATCAAGCCACCCCACTTGTTATGGTAATATGTTACATTACATTATATTTATCAAATATTTCATTTTAAACATTACAAAAACATAAATTTTGAAAATTCATATCTTATTGAAATTTTATTCAAATGAAATGATTCAAGTTTACTTTTATTTAAAATCCAATAATGTACATAATTACATTTATTTCCTTTTAAAAGTTTAAAATCATTTGAACAAAAAAAAGTTGAATATCATTATTCAATAACATTTCAATGACCATTCTTTTGAAAAAAAAAAGTTTAATAAATGGATAGATTTTTTATTGATATAATAATATTACTTATGCTAAGCTACTTTCAATTATTATATGATTATTTTTCATTAATTTAAATTATTTCACCCTACATTATTTATAGCTATTTATGGCTATTCTCAATTATTTTTGGTTATTTTTTGTTATTTCACCCTAGGCTACTTTTGGTTATTCTAAGTTACTTTTGACTATTTTAGCTTATTTCACTTTAGACTATTTTCAGCTATTGTAAATTTTTTTGGTTATTCTATGTTATTTTTTGTTATTGTAAATTAATTCAGTTTAGGCTACTCACAATTACTATAAGTTATTTTTAGCTATTAAAGGTTATTTCACCCTGGATTATTTTTGCCAATCTTAAGTAGTTCTAATATATGGCTATTGGTTGTTCTTTTATTAAAGCTATTGGTGGTTATTAATGGCTATTGGTACCTATTCTATTGGTGGTTATTAATGACTATTAATGGTTAATCTATTAATAGTTATTGGTGGTTATTCTATTAATGGCCATTAGTAGTTATTCAATTAGTGGCTATTATTGGCTATTGGTGGTTATTATTGGCTATTCTATTGGTGGTTATTGGTGGTTATTATTGGTTATTCTATTGGTGATTATTGGTGGCTATTAGTGGCTATTGGTGGCTATTCTATTAATGGCTATTGATGGTTATTTTATTAATGGCTATTGATGCATATTCTATTAATGGTTATTGATGCATATCCTATTAATGGCTATTGATGCATATTCTATTGGTGGACATTGGTGCTTATTATTGGTTATTATATTAATGGTTATTATATTAATAATTATTGATGGCTATTATATTAATGGCTATTGGTGGTTATTCTATTGGTGGATATTAATGGTCATTAATTAATATTATATTAGTGTTATTGGTGGTTATTATATTATTGGCTATTAGTGGTTATTCCATTGTAAGCCATTGGTGGTTATTTTATTGATGGTTATTGTTAGATATTTTATGTTATAATATCATAGGCTATTGGTGGTTATTATATTTTAGGGTATTTAAAATTATTTTTCAAAGGTTTTTATTTTATTTTAAATTAGTATATTTATGATAAAATAATTTATAATAACATAAAGTAAAATGACCTTGAATAACTTAAACTATAACTTGAAATAACATATGTTAATTTTAAATAAAATAACCTAAGGTATAACTTAAAGTTAGTTGAATAATTTAATTTATAATAACTTTAAAATTTATAATAAACTAGTTAAGATACCTTAAGGTAAAATAACGTATAATAGTTTAGGGTACAATAATTTATAATAGCCTATAATAACATAAAATATAAGTTAGAACAACTTAAATAACTTAAAATAATATATGGTATATCATAAAGTAGCATAGATAGATTTTTTTTTAAACATAGAAATAAATTTTTTTACTATAGTAAATTATAATAGTGAATTATGTTAACTAGTACTGAAACATGATATTTACATAGTGATATTATAGTGAAATAACTTTCACCAGGGTGAAATTAATAAAATGCAATGAACTTATTTCACTTTTAAGATCTCATAGTGATTTAGGCTAATAAATTGCACCCCACTTCTGTAGTAGTGTGTGTGGGCTTGTGTTGTTTAATAATGACCATCGCCATACACCTTAGGAGGGAAGGGTGAAATCTTTATGAATGTTTGAATTTTAGATTGTCATATTGCATTTGTAATTAGTGTTGAATTTCAATTGTAACCCTAAAGGTGGAGTCTAATTTTATTGTTGAATATTTTAATTATATTAATGAAGCCTATTGGACTAATGTTTTATCGATGGAGGGAAGGCAAAACATGTGGAGTCCATGGTATTTGACGTTAAAAGACAAGCCAAGGAATGTGGAATGCAAGTTTTGCGATAATGTTATTCCATATCACAAGGATAAAATGCTCTTCCATTTGGGCTACTGATATGATGGCAATAGGCAAGCTAGAATTACATTGTGCAAGGGCGCATCCAAAGGCGAAAGCCTTATTTGTTCAATGTGGCGGACTTGTCCCTCCACCACTAGACAACATGGAAGTACCAACCCATTTCCCAGATGGATGAACAATGAACAATATTGCACGAGGATTGATTTCAACTAGAAAGTAGGATTTGGACAAAAAGTGAACAACTTTATTTTATGAATCGAACATCTCCTTCTAAATGTTGTGTGACATTCAACATTCATAAAAGTTGTGAAAATAACCTATGAATCTCGAACTTATTATAAACCCCCATCGTACCATGGATTGTGCACAAATTTGTTAAAATAATCCAAGGTTGATGAGTCAAGATAGGTTATCGAGAGGACGTGAAATTCGATTCACAAATATGGAGCAACCATTTGTTCTAATGGTTAGGACAATGTGACACGCTGAAAAGCTAGCGATCAAAAAGATGGTGACCAAAAAGTTAGTGATTGAAATGTGGCGATTAAAAAATGGCAATAAAAAATGTGGTGATCAAAAGTTGATGATAAAAAATGTGGTAATTGAAACATGTCATAGTCAAAATTCATGGCAATTAAATTCGTGTGGTGATTGAATTATTTAGTGATTGAAAACGTGTGGCAACCAAATTTGTTGTGATAATCAAAATTTTGGCAATTGAATTCTTGGGGTGATCAAAAGGCAATTTAATTGCCACATGGTTTACGGTGACCAAAACAGGTTTAGTTTCAATCACTCATAAAATTACCTTCGGCAATTCAAAAGTGCTTTTAACTTGGGTTGACCCTAGGTTGACCTAGGGTCAACCTTATACTAACATGATGTAAGGGTGTGTATGTGTCCAAATGTGTCTATTGCGCGTTGTGACAAACACATGAACACAATGACAACCTTGAACTATCAGTGTCCACCACCATAAAATTCATCAAACATTGGACATCTCTAATTCTTATAGGCAATTCATTGATTTTGCTAAATGCCTGAATTACCACACCAAATGCAATTTTGTGAAAATTTGAGATAGAAACTAAATGCATGATGCTTAACTCATGTACAATAACAATAAACATTATTAACATTGAGGAGCCAATGTCTACCAAACCTTCAACAAGCAAATGTAGTGTCTTATTACAATGACTTTGTTGATGTTGATTTTTTGCACTACATGCAATCCTTTAACCTTAGTGAAATTGATTGTATTCAATCTTTCATCATGTTTTTTCCTTACCATTTTAACTAGACTTTCCAATGTTTTCAACATGCCTATAATTGCCAAGATAATTTCCATGGGGGATAAGGAAATTTTCCTTTTTATCAAATAGTTCATTCTTTTGAATTGAACAATGGAGCTTTTGCCAACATCCATAGTCCCATATTTTTGTCATCACCTGCTTCCACATCAAGAATCTCCATTGATAAATGCTTCCTAGGTATCCTAACACTAAATAATATATCATGTTTTATGTTTCACAACTTGTTCAACTTATCTAAAGTAGCTTCCTCATTGTCCACCAAGACTTTTAGGTAGTTATCGGATGCAAACAATGTTTTATCATTTTTACCCCGTTTCTAACACCTATCATCAATGTGTCCCATGCCATAACAATACCCACATCTCATTTTACAAAACTCCATATTGTGTGGAAGACCACATTTAACACATTTTGGTTTTAGGTCTCCTATGTGTGGACACATTGCGGCAATTTGATTTGTAGATTTACAAATTTGGCACACATTGGAATTGTTGGTTCTAAATGAAATTGTTCCAACTCTAGATGAAGCACCCTTAATAAAATCATTAGGTGTAGTGATTTGTTTTCCTAGTGCAACGTTAGTGATCATTCCTCCTTCATGCTCTTCCTTGAAAAGTTCAAATGGTGTCTCATCAAGTTCACCCAAAACCCTTTCCATTTCCTTGGCAATTACCAACATTTCTTCAACATTGGTTTATTTTTTACCGTACATAAACTTCAAAATTTTGGACATATAAACGTAAGAAATCTACCCCTCTACTTTGCATCTTTTATTTTACCTTTCATGAACAGCTTGTCAAGCTGATCAAAATACAATTAAACTCGCTACAACAACTTTTGTTTAGCTACATCATCTTCATCATTACTTCGTCTAGATCTACATCCCCAAATTTCTTTTGCATTATAGTCTTCATTTCATTCTAGTCAACAAGTGCATGTTGAAGTTTTTTGTACCAGTCTTGTGCTTTATCTCGTATATTCAACCTTACAATCCTTAAAAGTTTGATTTCATCATAACCTCGTACTTTAGAGGCCATCGCTAATCTATTGGTCCAATTTAATACATCTTCAAACTCCTTATTCCAAAATAGTTTATCCATGCCTTTAGGGTTGGTCAACATGAACATTTAAAGTTAATGAGGATTCTTGCTCTATCAATAGTAGCAATCCTTCATTCAAGAATACACAAAAAAATCAAAATGATCCTCACTCAACAATCCATGTGGGTTATCCTATTTGACCTATTTCCAACATCCAACTTGGTAATCTTGATGTTACCTCAACATGTTATACTCTTACCAACCTATCTCAAATTTTGAACCAACCTACCATTCCAAGAATGAAAATTTTAACATACCTATGTTGATATATAGGAAGTGTTGGCATTTAAATATCACCTAGATATGCATGAGGATTTTTGTTTTTTAGATACAAATGTGAAAATCCATAGGGAAATGGGTCAATGGTTTTATCTTGTATTGTAGCCTTTCCCTTACACTAACAACCACTTTCCATCCCAACATTGGTGCAACACTAACTCACACATTTTTGTTATTATTTTGCCTTGGATTTCTTATTGGTACTTTCTTTTTCCATCTTTATTACTATCATCTTGTTGTTATCAAATTTGTTGTTGAAATGAACTTCATCGTTACAAGCATAAACCCAAACTAGTACTCCATCTCCATTCTTGCAAAACTTCTAGCTTAGTACACATGGTTCACACCCAAAGGATTCCACTTTGATAATCTAATCACCCTCTTGCAATTTGCTTTTGTCTTCTAGTTAAAAAAATTTAGCAAATCCTCCCAACAAAGGTGGGTCAACAAGTAACCATATATCCCCTATCCTAGGTATTGCATCAAGATTTTCACACAACAAACATTGTTTTTGAAATAGAAAAATAGGGGCCATCGAAAGGTGTAAAATAACTTAGCATTTCCTGTGTCAAGGAGGATCCAACTCTAGTCCTATGTAAATGTCATCTACCACACTACAATTTGTATGTAAAATCCCAACAATGCAACACCAATTGCAAGATTTATATGTCTTGTTTCTTTGAGGTCAAATCCAACAATTTGCATTATAACAACCTAGTGATTCACACTACTAGGGTACATGCAGACAATTGTTGTCTAAAACTTTGTTGATCAAATTTTAACATAGTAACTTTGCCACTCATAATTGTAGCATCCAATCCTCATTGATCAATTCTTAAACGAATATCAATGCAAAATCCAAATTGCTTTGATACCAAAAGAACAAGGTCACAAAACATTACACCATCATCGTGGATGTATTCATGAAAATAAAATATGCAATAATGAATGAGGTAGTCCACAACATCAACAAGATGTACCAATTGCACATAATCAACATTACATTAATTCTAAATCTAAGGCACAATTAAGAATCATATTGTTCCAAGTTTTCTTTCTTGAGTTTTTTTTATTTTTTATTTTAATTTTATCAACAAAACATGAAGCCCATAACATTTTGCACATTCAACAATCAAATTCCCCAATTCTGCAAATAACAACGATACTTGAACAAAAGGCAACACAAAGACCATGTAGACTTGAATGTATCAAGGCAACATATGCACATTTTATATAACTCATTCATCCCCATGGTATAACAAAGAAATTTATAGGACATTGTTCAATAGACTGTGATTGCCACAACATCACATAAGGCAACATAGGTGTTTGGAAAAATATAAAACTAAGCTAATCCCGAAGTTCCATCTATATGGGTCTCATTCCCAAACACCTATGATCTACCCAACATACACATAGATGAAATTGGCACAAACATATGACATCAACACAAGCAAGTTCACAAACCCCCTATGGCTCTTCATCGTATCCTAGTGCTTCTATTGCAAATTCTTAATATAACTCCTAACAAATGGTTCTAAATTCTATGTGCAACAAAATAAATAAAAAAAGAACTCAAAAAACACCATCAAGAGCATCCTTTTCACCCAAGCACTTTTTACAATTTTCCTACCTCCTTGCATTAAAAAATCCAATTACTTATCTACATTTGAACCCAATTCGATGTCTGAAGCACTCCTCAACAAGCCTAGAAACATAATGTGCCAATGACATTTTATTGCATTCAAGCTCCACACAACCATAAACATCAGCTCCAAATCCAACCAACAAACAAAAGCTTAAGCTTATCCCCCAAATTTCGCTCATCATAATTGAGAGCCGTTGCACATAGCTGCCCAACTCTTCCCTTGAATGACAAAAGACAAGAAGGCAATAAACTTTACCGACGTAGTTGATATGGACACTCCACACACAATCAAAAACACCTCAGCCCTAAATCCACCTCACACAAGTGCAAGAGGAGTGAGCTCATACAAGATGCCCAAAATGCAATAGGGGTCAGGACAATTCCAAATAATTGTAAATTTGTTTCTACACAAAAGTAGTCAAAATTGTTATGATCTTGTGTAGAGTTAAATTGGATGGTCAACCCCAACCAACCATTTCTCCCTCACCTCAACCTCATTTTGCACAATCTATCCTTCACATAGATATCTTCTAGCTATTCTAAAAAAAATTCTATCAATGAAGCATGATATCTTTGTCCAATTCTGCAATAACTTAATCTACTCAAAACTCAAAGGGTCAAACTTTCAATGAGGGCAATTACTGAATTTCTGAATCAAGTCTCATTTTTTTAAAAGTCCAAAGATTCAGCTCAAAGGCCTCTACAACTATATTGTAGGATTTTTAAAAATTCCAACATAATGCATGACTTTCAAGAGCATTTGTCAGGGCTGGTTCTAGTTTTGTATGGGGACTGTTTTGGTTCAATTAAGGGTTGAAAGAACCTCCAGCTCCTTTTGTGAAAAAGCAAATTGGAATTATCTCAAGTCTGGTTCTATACAAAAATAAAACCAGGAATCCAGTTCCAGGTCTGGTTATTCAAAAATCTGAATTCCACTTACAGTTCTGAAAATAAGTTGTGGTTCTAATCCAACTCTTACTAATTGTGCTAGAAACAGTCGATAATTGTTGTTATATCACCAGTTCTAGTCCCTTTTGTTTTTCTAAAAATGTATCTTGGTTCCAGCTCCACATGTAAATGGAATTATGAACACGGTTCCAGGTTCGCTTCTTCAAAAATATAATTTTGATCCTGAAATTCAATTTCAGTTTAGATAATCCCATTCTTAGCCACCAAAGCAGATAGCCACCAAACACTGGTTTGAATCATTGCTGGTCTTGATCATAGACTTCTGCTTGATATTAACACCGGTATCCACATTGGTACCAAGAACCCTGTCATTGAGGCCAGTATGACTTGAGGCGATACCAGCCTTCTGGTAGTACCTGTAGTAACATCAGGTATACACATTCTTTAGCTCAATTTCCATACCAAGTGCATGCTTGCCTCCTTCCAGTCAAAAATCAGTCATTGACCCAATATGAAGACCAAGCTGAGTATGAAAGCTTTTTACAGACCCAATACGAGGGTCCGACCCCTAACATTATATTTGCCTATAGCTGTTAATGCAGTCAGTGCTGTACAAGACATGTTTTGGATCCATGTTATATATACTACTTGGCATGTTATGAGAGCCTTGTACATGATACCTGGCATGTTCTTTGTAACATGGCAGGACATGGGTACACAGTGTGACAAGGTGAAAAAAATTGTGGGAAAAAAAAATTGCAACAATACTTTTGTACTTGCATTAACAACTATGGGCAAATATAATGTTAGGGGGAACAACAGACTGGTATGAAAATACTGAAATACCAGGACCAAGCTGGTATGGTCAGAAGTTGATATCAGACCAACACTCAGTTTGAACTTTGAACTTGGCAAGAGGGGCAGAGCCAAAATTTGACTAGAAGCTTGTTATTGGGATATATCTACGAATGGCCCATTATGTGCATGGAAATTATTATTATTATTAGCATAACAACCTCAAGAGAGAAGTGCAGTGTAAACTCACGGTAACCTCCCTCACCTAGAGGGAGAGATTTCACAAAAGCTCCCTGGAGTGGGGGCAATTTTTAAAGGTAATCTGGACGATTCAGATTGTCCAGATCCTCAGTTGTTATGCAAGGGAAGACAGTGCCTTTCACAGTAATTGTTGGGCTCTATCCTGGGTTCCCGGGATGGAAGGCACTGACAATAGTGCATTCATATACATTACTATTTTTATTGTTATCATTTCTTGGAGGCAGCACATTTTCCACTTTAACTAGTATATTACCTTCTTATGGCATGTCTATAGATACTGTATTGTCTACCTTCTTCACAATCTTCCAAATGTAACAACCAACAACAACCACACATGAAGATTATTTACTACCAGTGTTTGGGGGTGTTTTTGAGGTGAAATCACCAGATGCCTAAAGAGCTGGCCTCCTCTTTCACCAAACTCACTTAATATTATCCTTCGCCTGATTTGCCTCCTTATTGCCTTTGAGCATAATCCCCCCTCCTCCACCCCACTTGAGAGGTCATTAGGAGAGGACGTTTCATGCCTTATTTTCATGGAAACACCCCTTACCTCCACCAGTTCCTCCCCCCAACTTGAAATGAGCTTCCTGGCTTGGCATTTCACTTGAAACATAAGACCACACTCCACATGGACCAAAAGAAAAAAATTGGAAAAAAAGAAAAAAAAATCTACTTGCTCCACTGATTTAAAATTCCAAAATAAACCATTTTTGGCTTACAAGGCATTTAGGGGTTAAACACACCCTTCTTGCAAAATCTCTGAGGTGTGAAATAGGATATCTCTTAATGTGCCTGATCTTTTACTTTCGAGTGGCTGCAATTTGAGCCCGCTGCTGCCTAGTTTATTCCCACACAGCAATAGCTCCACTGTAATGGACACTGAGCGACCTTATTACACCTAGCTGTGGGATCTCCATGCAGGCATCAAGCACCGGGATAAGGTTGACGGGAATCCCTTCTTTCTCCAGTCCGGGAACCAAGACCTGCAAATCCATGGCAGTTACCATTGGACATTACATTTTCATCCAAGTCTGATTCTGTCAACACGCTCGGGCCTAATGAATCATTAAGCTGAATTTTAGGATCAGTGTTGGGAAGCTAACAAAAACGGGAACGGAGGCCTGCTGATTGTCGTTGCAGTGTTCTTTGAGTTCATAACCGTGGTTCTCAAAAAACCCAGACACCCAATTCCTGATATATGACCAGGGTTCTCAGACACTTGAGAAAAATCAAGAGTGTCTGTACAACCACCAGTTCTTAACCTGTTCTCTCATGAAAACCGCCTGTTCTTTTCTGAAGTTTTTGAGATAACCACACCCAGCAGTTCTTTGATTCTGATTTTTATTTTGTCCCCCAGAAAACCCCAGAACTGGAAGTTCTATGATTCAGAAGGGATTTTAAAAACAGAACCCAGTGGTTATTAAGGAAATTGATACCCACCCCACACTCGTTAGAACATTAGGACCCGATGACACCTTTGCTAACCCCTGATCCAATGCCAGGAACACAAGATCCATGACTTCTCCCACAGAAGAAAAGTTGACCAGCTCAACTTTGCAGTCATCGACACTACCCACCCACGTGGGTGGGAGAGAGAGAGAGAGAGAAAGAAGAAGAGCAACTGACCACTTTTTTGGGAAATGAGAACTCATCAATACAGAAACTGTTCGGCAGCGCCGTCTCAGAAACCTCCACAATTGGAACCCAGCGCTCAGCAGTCACACTGT
>Ga0116229_10003664_pt1 | contig 25275 bp, 16 predicted proteins | sample S1TSphgellanicum_3_FD_87313 | JGI IMG/M metagenome (GOLD analysis project Ga0116229, IMG submission 87313) | Host-associated microbial communities from peat moss isolated from Minnesota, USA - S1T2_Fc - Sphagnum magellanicum MG | ecosystem: Host-associated > Plants > Peat moss > Unclassified... | reverse complement strand
GATTTTTATGAAACTTCCAAACTGCACAAAGAAAAGGGAGACGAGGGCCACACTTTACACCTTTAAAATTATGAGCCTTATTAAAAGAGAGATGAAAATTCAGAATAACAGATTGGGCAAGATATAGAGACAAAAGCAACCAAAAACAATATAGAGACAAAACATAACAAAACCTACAGCCAACACTGTGTATGGCAAAAGCATTGCTTACATTGGACTTTGAGTCAACTTTCACATCAGCAGTGATGTTCTTATTCTTGAATGATGTGATTATATCTCCCACGAAGGCATCCCCACGCTTCACTGCATTGGAAGTGAAGGCCTACAGAAAACACCACCATTACCCATATATAGTAATAATATATATCATTTCCTCAAAAAACTGCCAATCACAAATACTGGTATACTTCCCATGGCAAAGCAAATGTGGAAAGTCCACACATACTTTTTTTCTATTTGCAAATTGAGCTGCAATTGCCTGCCGTTTGGCTTTCTGGACGTCTGTCTGTCTGACTTACCAATCCAGATTGTGTGGTTGTGGCAATCACAAACTTATGGTCATAGGTGTAATCCTTTGACAGCAGATCTGCAAAAAGAGGAGAAAAAGATTCATCAACACAATTAGGTCCTCCACCACAACTATAAACTTATGGGGGAAAAAAAAAGGGGAAAATGAAAAAAAGAAGAAAAAAGAAAAAGAAAAAGAGGACAAAGAAGCCTCACTTCAATAGGTAACAGTCTCTGTGTCGCTGCTGCAGCACAGAGCAAGCAGGCACTGATTCTACATATGGAAAACATCATGCTACACAGATGTGGGATATTGCCATCAACAGATGACAGCTTTACTGACAAACAAAACACCGAAGTCCAACAAGCACACCAAGAGGCTTCTGTTTCTCTTTTTTCCATTTCCAGATTTGAACACATCATGTGACCATATCTCTCAGCCAGCAAAGGAGAGGGTTATTATTCTCTTGGTTTTTTCCTTCCGGACTTGGAGAAATATGACAATATCAGTCGAAGGTTCAAGAGGGAGACCGGCCTATGCACATGTAGAGACACATGGAAAGGAAAAGGAACAACCAACACAAAGACAGACAGAAACAGAATCAGTCAAAAGAAGAAGAAGAAGCGGAAAGAATGCAAATGGAGAAGAGAAGGGGGAAAAATAAAGAAGCAGCCAACCTCTGGCCTTTTTGCCAATTTCGGAGTAGAACACCGGTCCCTTCCCCATGTCGACGACGGTGCTGCTGTGCGTGTGAGAGGAAGAAGACGAGCGCAAGGACGTGGGGAGGAAGACGCGATGAAAAAGCAAAGAACCCGCCTCCACACGCGCGCGCGCACAGCGGCAGCAGCGAGAGCAGCAACGCACACGACCAGCAGAGACGCTCGAAGAATTAGGGTTTCCACTGCGAATAAAACTCATCCATTCCACCATTCATCACAGTTGCTAATTCATTCATCAACTCACAACCAGACACGCTCGCTCGCTCGATGGATGAATTAGGGTTTCCAGTAGGAATTAAACCCATCCGTTCCAGCCATTCATCAGAGCCGGTAATTCATTCATCAGCACATGTAGACATTGCTTGATGAAAGAATTAGGGTTTTCTGTGAGAATGAAATCCATCCATTTTAGCATTCATTGGAGCTTGTAATTCATTCATCATCACATACAGACATGCCCAATGAATGAATTAAGATTTCCAATGGGAATGAAACTCATCCATTTCAACATTCATTAGAGCTGGTAAATTCATTCCTTAGCACATACATAGAGTTTTAATGAATGTTGGAATGGATGGGTTTAATTCCTACTGGAAACCCTAATTCATTCATCACCACATGCAGACATGCTTGATGAATGAATTAGGGTTTTCCATGAGAATGAATCTCTTCCATTTTAGCATTCATTCGAGTGTGTGTAATTCATTCATCATCACATACATACGTGCCCAATGAATGCATTAAGGTTTCCATTGGGAATGAAATTCAATTCATTCTAGCATTCATCGAAGTTGGTGATTCATTCATTAGCACATGCAAACACGTTCAATGAATGAATTGAGGTTTTCAATAGGAATGAAACACATCCATTTTGGCATTCATCAAAGCTGGCAATTCATTCATTATCACACATGGACATGCTTGATGAATGAATTAAGTTTCCAATGAGAATGAAACTCATCCATTTTAACATTCCTTGGGGCTTGTAATTCATTCATTAGCACATGGGGACACGTTTGATGAATGAATTAGGGTTTCCAATAGTAATGAAACTAATGCATTTCAACATCAATTAAGGTTGGCAATTCATTCATTGTTGCACATGGAAACATGTTTGATGAATGAATTTGGTTTTTCAATGGTAATGAAACTAATGCATTTCAACATTCATTAGAGTTGATAATTCATTTGTCATCACACATAAAAACGTTTTCTATGAATGAATTAGGGTTTTTAGTAGGATTGAAATTCATCCATTTCAAGCATTCATTAGAGTTAATAATTCATTAACCCACAATTAGACACGCATAATGAATGAATTAAGGTCTCTAATAGGATTGAAACTCATCCATTTCAAGCATTCATTGAAGTTGATAATTCATGAACACACAACTAGACACATTTGATGAATGAATTAGAGTTTTCAACATGAATGAAATTCATCTATTTTCACATTCACTAAAGCTTTTAATTCATCAACACATAGCTAAACAAGCTCCATGAATTAGGGTTTTTAAGGAGAATGAAATTCATCCATTTTTACATTCATTGGAGGTTGTAATTCATCAATAGACAATAAAAGATGTTCAAAGAGTTTGGGTTTCAGATATGAATAAAATTCATTCATCTTAATATTCATTAAAGCTCATAATTCATCAACACACAACCACATATGTTCAAAGAATTTGAGTTTTTAGTGAGAATGATCCACCCAAACATTCATTGGAACTTGTAATTCATCAACAACCAACTAGACACACTTGATGAATTGAGGTTTCCAATGGGAATGAAAATCATCCATTCCAACATTCATTAGAACTCATAATTCATTAGCAAACATTTAAACACGTTTGATGAATTAAGGCTCTCAATGGGAATGAAATTCATCCATTCCAACATTCATCCAAGTTCATAATTTATGAATGCACAATTAAATATGTTCAATGATATAAAGTTAACAACAACAAGAAAATTCATCAATCTTATCATTCATTTAAGGTCATAATTCATCAATGCACAACTAGATGTGTTTGATGAATCAAAATTTTCAGTGGGAATGAAATTTATTTATTTAAGCATTTGTTAAAACTTGTAATTCATCAACACAACCAAACACACTTTATGCATGAATTAGGGTTTCCAATGGGAATGAAATTCATCCATTTGAACATTCTTCAAAACTTGTAATTCATCAATGCACAATCATATAGGTTCAATGAATTAGGGTAAAACTAAAATCTTATCCATTCCAACATTCATTAGAGCTTGTAATTCACCAATATACAACCATACATGTTCAATGAATTAATCTTTCAAATGGGAACAAAACCTCATCCATTTAAGCATTCATTAGAGCTCATAATTCATCAACATACATCCAAACAACTGGATGATTAGAATGACCAATAGGAGTCAAACTCGTCCATTCTAACATTCATTGGAATTCATAATTCATCAATGCACAACCATAAATGCTTGAAAAATTAAGGTTTTTCAATGGGAATGAAACTCATCCATTGTGACATTCATTAAAGTTCATAATTCATTAATGCACGACCAAAAGTATTCAAAGAATTTTAGGATTTCTAATAGGAAGGAAACTCATCAATTCCAACATTCATCAAAGGTTATAAATCATCAACACACAACCACATGAATTCAGTGAATTAGTGTTAATAGTAAGAATGAAACTTGTCCATTCCAACATTCATTAGAATTAGTAAGTCATTGATTATTTACAAAATAAGATGGTAATATGAAGTCTAGTGATTTTTTTAATCAAAATTTCACACTATGGTGAAAAATAAGAATAAAACATGAATACATTAGTATAGATTTCTTATTTTTATATTTTAAAATGTTAATAATTTGATAAAAACAATTTTTTAAAAGAAGATTTCATGATTTTTGGATAAAATTTTTAGATGTGGAGCAATATTTTTCCACTATTATTCATTCAATAAAGATTTACTACATATGTATGTTATTATATTTGCCACTTATGTATTAAATATTTATTAAATGAAGGAACTCAACTCCCCATTCATGTTATGCCTTCCTTTTAGAAGTGGTGTTTAGTTGATGCCTCATGTGAGGCCTTCATTCCTATAATGGGGTGCTTGGTTATCATGTTCGACCTTCATGCCTATAAGGGCCAATTTTCAATCATTACTTTATATAGTAACACTTAATAAAATGGTGTCTTATAATTTATTTTATTTTATTAATTCTTGTTCATATTGATAAGGCCATCTAGATCAATTTGTCAAGTGTGTTAATTTGGTTTTTGGTCAGGTCCCAATTAATTAAAGATAAATCAAATTAACTTAACGTTTGGATTTTATTTTGAACTAGTTCAAGTGTGAATGGAGTTTGAAATATTTTAAGGATGGGATATGATCCCAAGTTGTGTGATTTCAAGTCATTTTCATGATTTGAGATTCCAAAACACATGTTAATTGTTGTTATAATGTTTTTGTGTTAGATCCTTTTGGGAATGATTGCCATTGATGTTATAACATGAAACTCATTGAAAAAACTATAATGAATAGGTATCTATTATAATCACATATATTGAAAAAACAAAAAACAATTAACATTCCATTTTCACATTGGAATGCCAAACTAAAGTCTAAATGTCCATTAACAACACTTTAATTCATAAATATCATAAAAACATTTAAGAAGATTTTTAATTACAAAAGAAAGTAGTAATTTAACAATCTTATATTGAATCCATCCCATTATTGATTTCTCCCAAAAGCTCATAATACAAGAAAAATAAAGAAAACTTATATATGATGGACCCTCTAAAGGAAAGTTCAAAATTGTACAAACAAAATTTCTAGAATCTTTCCTTTACATAGGAATACATACCAAATATTAACCATTGCCTTTAAGTGTGATCAACATTGATATGATAGGTACACAATGTATCCAATGCTTGTTTTTCCTTAACAAGGATAAACCATTACTTTGAATTATGAAATCAAAGTTAATATGTGAACACAATGTGTATTATGATTTATTAGTATCACTGTTATTTTTCCTTTTATTGGGTGATTAACCCATTGCATAAATAACTTTTAAAACTAACCTAATTTATATTACATCATTAATCATATTTTGTTTTGCCTTTATAATTGCTTTCACATTTCATTAGTACTATTGCCATGCATTATCAGGCATTGTCATTTTTTCTTGTTCTTTAAGGGTGCAAACATGATAATAGGAACCAACTTAAAATTGTGACCTTATTATATTGTACACTACTTTTGATTACCTAAAAAATTATAATGAGAGCTTGTTAAGATGATTTGGCAAATAGGAATTGATTAGAAAATGTGATGGAATAAAAATTAATGATTTTTATTGTGATAAAATATATTCATTGTTTTGCCATGACATATTATATGTTAAGTAAAAGGTTTGAATAACTATTGTACATGGTAATATCATTTTGAAAGCATTTCAAGTTCTTTTTATAAAAAAAACATTGGATACAATATTTTATGCATGCTTTTGAATATTTTATACTCATTGTATTAAATCCAAACTATTCCACATGTTTCCATAGTGCAATAGAAAAATATATATGTTTAAAAAATTTAACTTGTAACATAATTAACACAATTTTTAAAAAACATGAAAAATTCAAAGACTGGTTGCATTTTCTTGGGCTCCTCTATTGGTGTCATTGCACCCATAATGTTTTTTCATGTTTCATTACTATTTACATTTCATCTTGGAAAAATCAAGCCTAAACCAAAAAACCTCAAAATTTTAAATATTTAAATTGTAAACCCCTAAAATCCTAAAGCCTTGAACCTTAAAACCCTTTCTTACTATATCAACATTTCATTACATAACTATGATTAGCATAGAATCTAGTTGGTGTTTGCATCATTATATGAACAATTTCAGACATTTTATTTTTTTCATCCCTAGATGATTAGGTAAAAAAATTCATTTATGTTGTGCATTGATGATATTGGCACGTTGACACACCATCTTCCTCGCACACATATAATTAGTGTGAAATAATTCAAAGAATTTGTTTCACATACTCACATTGTGCATTTGCAACCTGCTTTTGTTTGCATAACACAAATGGAAAACCAACATGAGAAAATTGTTCAAAGAATTTGTTTCACATCCTTACATTTGTGCACTTCCAATTCGCATTTGTTTCCATACTACAAATGGAAAACCATATGAAAAGAAATTGATTCACTTTGTGCACCTGCAAATTGCCTTTGGTTTCATGATACAAACAAATGAGCAACATGAAAAGAAATTGTTCAAAGAAACTACTTCCTCTCCTCACATGGTGCATTTGAAAATTACCTTTGTTTCCATGAAACAAATGAAAGATTGACATTGATTCATATCTTCATATCATTTCACAAAAAATGCCATTTAATGACTAGTCCTATCTAACTACAAGTGTATAAATGATGGATCCGAATCAATTACAATGGCATAAATGACTAGTATACTTGATAAAGACTAGTCATATAACGGCATTTATGGCATAGTGTATTGTGCACTTGTAACTTGTCATTGTTTCCACAATACTAATGGAAGATGGATATGAAAAGAAATTGCTTCATGTTGTCATACTATGCACCTAGGATTTTACCTTCATTTCAATGATACAAATGAAAGACCATATGCAACAAATTTGCTTAATGTATTCTCACATTGGTCATCAATAACTTGCCCTCACTTCCACAAAACAAATGGAAAACAAACATGAAAAAAAAAATGTTCAAATCCTCACATTTGTGCACTTGCAATTTGTCTTCAATGATACAAATGGAAGACAAACATGAAAAAAAAATGGTCATATCTTCACATTTGTGCACTTGCAAATTAACTTCGATGATTAATACAAATAGAAGACAAACATGAGAAAAAAATGTTCATATCCTCACATTTGTGCACTTGCAATTTGTCTTCAATGACTAATACAAATGGAAGACAAACATGAGAAAAAAATGTTCATATCCTCACATTGTGCACTTGCAATTTGTGTTTGATGGTTAATACAAATGGAAGACAAACATGAGAAAAAAATGATTCCCATTGTCACATTGTGGACCAACAACTTGTGGTTTGTTTCAATGATATAAATGGAAGAATAACATGACAAGAAATTGCCCATCACATTGTGCACTTGCAATTTTGCCTTTATATTGTGGAGATGCTAGAACTTGCCAAAAACAAAAGTTACATGATTGGTACAATATTTTTTAAATGAAGATTTGCAATTAATCATTGTGAAACTACTTGGGGTTAGTATACATGTCAACAATGCCTTTCAAGAGGGCCAATAGTAAGAAATGTTTTTTTTGGGTGGTTGACTATAATGATTGGTCTTAGTGAAGCTTTAATATAGTCCATTTTCCAAGTTTATGGATGAAAATGGGGGAAAAACTAATACTCTAGGTTGGAAATGTTAAATATTGATAGAGGTTCCAACTAACATTATACCTAGGGATGTTTTTAGAATAATTCCACCAAACATAAAATGATTGCCATGTTTTGGGCCCTACACAAATTCCTTCGAAAAAGGTTAGAAAAGGTTGAATATATTTCTTACTTTGACAATTCATGGGGTAACATTTAACATCGAGGAATGTATCATGAATTACATCCATATATGGTGGCATGACATTTCCATTATGTCTTGCAACATGATATTAATCCCTCATATGGCATGGGGTGAGGGTGTTTATATGACCATGATCATGCAATGTTTTATTTTATAAAATTTGTGTTGTAATCAAGGTGACAATGATACATAATGATACATAGGAAAATTTTCAAATGCACACATTTCCACATTGGGGTAGGATGCCCATAATTTCAAAAAGATACTAATGTAGGCACATGGTAGGCATTTTCCATCAAAACATGGCAATCATTTTATGTTGGGGTGTTCAACATATTACACTACAAATTAAAACTACATGAAAAAAAAAATCAAAACACACTTAATTTGGCTTAATAGAATGGTTTTGGCCCAACATTTTTGCATAATTTACCAAGGCAATAAAAGGCACAACAAAGTCCAACACTTGCCAAGCCCAACATGTGTCATAAAATAATGTAATAAATATGATATGACTGCTACTCCCTATTTTTAATTGGGCAATCATAATAATTGGTCCAAGTGGTTTGTTATTAGTAGTTTCCCACCTATTTGCACTTACAATGTTAGTGTTATGGGTGGGGTTGGAAAAATAAAATAAAAATTCCATGTGAACAAATTCAGACCACCAAATCTAGCAACTGGTTAGTATAGAACATTAAAAAAATTCAGGCCTATTATATGCAACCCTATTCTGCTGAACATTGAAAAAAGTAGTCCCTTTTTAACATTTACATTAGTCCTCTAAAATTATCACAAACCTAACCAATAACTCTCTTTTCAAAAACTATTGAAATACCTTGGTTGGTTTAGCACTAATCTACTTAGATTATATATATATATATTTTCCATTTACCTCCAACATCAAAAGTTTTCATTTTTGAAAATTAAGTAGTTTACTTTCTTGAATTTTTTTTGTTTAAGCAATGATGACAAAGGTTTATGTCCATGAATGTTTTCTAAGGAAGACAATTTTTGTTTTTGGGCTTTCACCCCTTTTTTTTTTTCTTTCTACCTTTGTGTTTCACCCTTTCCAATGTTCAAAGTTCATCTTCCATTTATTATGTTTCCAAAGTTGTAATTGTTGCTTTTTCTTTTGTTTGGATTTCATTTTGATTTGAGCTACAAGTTTAATAATGTTAATTTTTCAAGTTCAAAAAAGACATAGGTAGGTCGTAAACACTATAAACACATGGTGAGAGATGGGCTTTCAAAAGAGCCAACAAATTGTTCTTATGCCATGTCTTCACAAAATATCTTGTTACCAACATGAAAAAGTCATATGTTGAGAAATAGAGGTTTTAAATGTAAAAGCTAAAGAAGTTAGAAATTCCTTAGTGAATGTTGAAAAGAGATGTATAAGAGGACCACTAAATTTTGTTACAATGTTAGTCACAAATGAAAACCTCTAGAAGGAAAATGTCAAAAAGGAATGTAAGCAAGGGAAATGTGGTGTTTACAAGAATTAGTTTTAGCCAAAGCTATAACCATTGATTGTTACATACTAAAAAGATACATTAACAATTTTGATGTTTTCCATCATTTGAAAACAACATTTGTAAAACCATGCACCTAAGCTCGTGTGAAAAATTTGCAAGAAGTAATATGTGGGAGTGGTTTATAAACAAGGGAACTTTGAAAAATAGTTAAATTTAGGCAACAACTTGTGGAACAACTGTAGCACAATTTGCCCATCAAACATAAGCACAATTTGCCCATCCTAAAAAAATATCCTATTATAAGGGATGTTATAGTGCAAGGCTCCAAAAGATGTGTGAAGCATGCCAACCTCTTTCAATAAACATTGTCCAACCAATCTTTTGAAGGATGGTTGAGGGGATTACTCTTGAAATTCCTTGCAAATGTCTTGGTAACTTTTTGGTTATAAGGGAATGGGTTTGTCAATTTGTTAAACATTACATGAATTGGTTGTTTTGGAAAGGAACAAGTGTAGCAAGCAAAATTCCAACAAATTGGTGTGAACAATAATGTAACATGTGTCATCAAATTCCATACCTAATGAAGTTTACAATATTCCTTTTTCATTGGTAATAATAATGATAAAACAAGAATCCACCTTGTCCCAACTATAGGTGAAAGAACTTGGGAAATCAAAGGTAAGAAACACGTCAAAATTCTTGGGATGGATGACAAGACACAAATCACAATCATGGTATCATTCACAACTAGTGGACTCTTGTTGCCTCTTCAAATCGTATTTGCATGCAACATATCTCATTTTCTCCCACCACCAAATGATTGAGGAAGAAATGCATTGTTGGGGTTTGACCTCACCTTTTCTACAAACCATTGGTTTGCATTGGAAACATCCAAATAGTTTGTACAAAAAAATTTGTTGCCCCACCTACATCTGCAAACTAAAGAACATCAAGATGGTTTGATTAATTGATTATTGGAATGTTCATAAAAACAAAGAATTCTTGGATTAAATGAGATCAATCATCCTCATGTTCTAGTCATTTTTGTACCTACTAATTGCACATTTGAGTTGCAACCTATAAACATCACATTCTAGAGATCATTGAAACATGCCATCAAGGTTCAATTCAACAAATGGATATCATTAGTCATCAAATAACAAATTGAAAACAGTCACCATTGCTTTGTTGATTTAAAGATGTTTACTTTAAAACCATGAATTTGTGAGTGGTTACATGCAAGCTCAAAGGAAATAAAACAATTATCAGAGATGATCATGAAAGGATGGGAGAATTTTGGCACAACAAGAGCCTTTACCTCTCATTTTCAACTATAGGCCATGGAGGTCAATGCCACTTGCACTTTATTCACCAACAACTTTGAGATTGATGAATTGTTGAAGTAGAAACATATTCAAATCCTATTACAACGGTGATAAACACTGTGGAACAATGTCTTCAACAACTAAATGCTCTAGCTTTTGCTCGAGTAGCTTCTTCAAGCTCCGCACCTTCCACAACAAAGACTCCAACATTTAGCTAGGAAGCAAATTAAAAAGCATGAGCAAACATGTTAATGTAAATTATAAACAACCTTCCACCCCTCCATGTTAATGTAGACCTTTCAACATAGTACTACTTGTATCTTTTGTTGTTGTTAAAAAGTAAAGTATTTACAAACATCTTCAAGCATTTAGGACACAAGACTTGGAACCATATAATAATGATTCTAAAGAACATTCAATTTGATGCTGCAAAATTTCTTTTTACATTTTTTTTGTTTCTTCTGTCAATGTATGTTGAGTTGTTGAAGAAAAAATGTGTATTTTAAGTTTCTATCAATGTATGGTGAGTTATTGAAGAAAAACATGCATATTAAGTTTTCAATATTAGAATGAGATGTTAAGATAACAAATCAACATTACCATCCAATTCAACTGCTGGTATTTACATAGATTCTCCATTTTCAACATGTTGTTATCGATCACATTTTCCCCCAACTTTCATAATTAAGTACATAAAAAATTACATATGCAAGAAAGATGTAAATTGTTGTGGTAGCAGTTGAGAGATGCACATGAGAACATCCAATGTTTTGTGACAATCATGCCATAATTCAACAATCTTTGAACCTTTAGTTTCTATAGCATATAAAGCATGTCCATGTGGCTTTCCACATTGTTTGCAAAACCAAGAGAAAGGCAAGATAACTATGATCTATGTTCCTACCAATTCACAAGTCATTTATATTTTTATATACCATGCATGTGTTTGTCTTGAATGATTAGTGTTGTAGAGAATATGTTCATGTTAAAATTTTCACCCTAGTACCACATTCAATGGCTCTTGAAAAATATTCATTTATGGAACTTCACTTTTTTCATGGCCAATCATTACTACAAACCCACACAGGAATTTAATTGTTCGTTGCCAACTACCCTAATTAGTTCAATATACACCCTCAAGTCAATCAAGGATGAGAATTGGCACAATTACATTGTCAACAACAGATGATCACCAGAACAAGGGGCGAAAGAACAACTAATAATCTACATTAGTGATGTTATACAACACCTCACATGCAATTGCCTTGAGGGTTTAGAGTTTCAGTTATGGATTGGAATAATTTGCAATACATAACAGCACACAACAATCTATCATGGTTAATGTTTACAAGGAAGCACAATGCAAGTATCAATTGATCAACATGGAATTTTCTGTCATGTTTAAACAATGACCAGCTCACACCTGTTTGCAGGACAGCGCAGTCCTTGCACTATTGACCTGTTTGTTAACACACCTGAGTTCAACAATGGACATGATAACAATAAAGTACTCTGAAATCTTCCCTCGAGTACTAGAGAATCACTTACAGCCTGTAACTCTTTTGAGCCTCATTACTGTACTCTATATCATAGCAGCAAAAAAGTTGGCATGACATTAGCCCAAGTTGTCAAAAAAGTCAGAATGACATGAGGCCAAGTGGTCAATTGTTCTACTTGTCCATGATTTCTTGCTCACATCAGTGCCAGTTTTTCTTTCTCAAAGTCAGCTCATTGTTAACACTACCCCCCGGATACTCTATCACCTCAAGGTTTAACAATAATAGAATTAACACCTGACTGCAGGCATTGGGTTAAAGAGGTCTGAACTGGCTTTAATCTCAAATGAATCATCCCCATTGATCCAAGATCACCATCCTGTTGGAAGCTATTCATTTACACTGCAACAGTAAGACACTCCAACACAAGGAATCAACTTATGAGGGCTTGTGAAGCAGGAACTTCCTCAGACAAAGGAAGATCATGAGTAACAAAGACCTTATCAAAATACTGCAATGCTGTTTTTTTGGTGGAAATGAAAGCCAAGTTGAACAACCAGCATGTGGCAGTTTCACTGAAATTGGACCACGTTGATACTTCAAAACTGTAGTGCATCTTCACTTTCTTAGCAAAATAGTGATTGATCCCCAGGACTACTCAAACTTCTTTATTGTGGCAAGATCAGTGAGCATGGTTTCAATTCTTTCGTCATCAAGTCGTCCCTTTTTCTGAAACATACCAAAGTACATGATGATTGTCAGTGAGATATGCCAACGAAAACATGTAAGAATGCCTGGATAATATGCAGAGAATAGTGAATACATCATTATCTGATACCACCAACTGACTATGCAAAGGATCAACTAATATACACAGCTGTGAAATCCAAAAACAAAGCAACAAGTTCAAAATCTGACCGCTATCGAAGGTACCACAGCTTTTGCCTCCTCTACAGTCTCAGGGCACAAGTTGCCAATCACACACACCTGACATTCTCCAGCAGACAAACATCAGTAACAGTGAAGAATTTGATTGATAAGTAGGTCAAAACACAAGAACAAATACGTCATAAGTATGAAGAACTTCTCCATACTTGTGATTCAAGTCAACCTGAATAGAATTGAGATGTGACCTGATAATAAGGTTGTAGAGATTTTATATATCTGATGGCATACCAGCAAATGGGAAAAAGAGGAATCCCAGTCCTAAAGAACAGATAAAACAAAAACCAAAACTGAGGAACAGATTTAACAACAGCAACAGTCAGAGGCATGTCCAAAGTCCTAACATGTATGGTATTCACCAGCTACCACATCCCCTCTAACTTCATCAGCTCCCAACAGTGGGTGGAGACCAATACCATACATTAACCAATCTCCTGAGTTTCTGTGACAAGACCAGCAGTAGCAGGGAAACTCAGGCATTGATGCTGGCTAGCTCAACAAAACCTAAAGGAGAAGGAGAACAGCAAGGAAACCAAGAAGAAAGAGGGACAATGAAAGAGAGACAAAACCAAAAGTGAAAAGAAAACACAAGCCCAAAACAAGAAAAGAGGAAGGAGAAAGAAAGGAACAAGATGGAGAAGGCTGACAGCATGATCTTTTGAGGAGAAAGTCAGAGTTTGCTGAGAATCAAGTAGAATCAACTGCTTGAACACATTGTATTGATAGAGGGTAGTGAGATTCTCATATGGCAACACTGGATGAAATTTGAAGGATTCAAAGACCACTCTGCTTCTGCAGAACTGCCTACATGTGGTTTACAAGGGTATCACACACCAGAGTTGAACTTCAATTGTTTGTGAGTTACTATAGCCTGCGCTGAGATTTGGGAGAAGAAATTTACCTCAAATTCATGAAGCTTGTTCCGGGTGAGCACTCTACTTTGTTAGGGTTTTCCATCAAACATATATTCTCTGTTTGACTAAGTTCTTGCACAGTTTGGACAATATCAGCACAAGACTGAACCGAAAACCTCAAAACTTCCTCCATACAGCAAAATAAGCCCACTACTTTTCCTACTACTCATTTCTGCCTAACTGCTTATTAAGTTGACACCAAAGAGTCCCAAGACATACAATGAAAATGGGACTGAAGACACTGTCAACAAGGATACTCTCGGACTTGCTTCACAGCTTCTGGGTTTTGATAACGGCTGAAGCGCTTCACATACTGCAAAGACTTCTCAAAGACTCTGCACAAGCACCCATATTTACCTCGTCATACACACCAACTTCACCTGCCTTAAAAACCTTTTCTATGTATACATGAATACATGATATAAACCTAGCATGAATGCAGACTCATCTGAAGAGCCAAAATGTCACATCACAATGTTTCCCCCAGACAAGGCATGAATCTACTCCATGGCATACTGTACAGCTCATCCCCTATCATCTCTTTTGCTTTCACAAGATCCCAACATCTAAACACTCTCTCCTTCATGAAAGATTACGGTTTCATACAAAAGTCAGACAAGTAGACATGACTATACTGCATGGCATACTCTAGTGCTCATCCCCTGTCATCTCTATTTCTTTTCACAAGATCCCAACATCTATCACACAGTCTCTCCTTCATAAAAGATTAGGGCTTCACACAAATGTCAGACAGGTAGACATGACTCTACTCCATAGCATTACTGTAGAGCTCATCCCCTGCATCTCTTTTTCTTTTCACAAGATCCCAACATCTACTACAACTACACAGTCTCTCATTCATGAAAGATTAGGGTTTCACACAAAATGTCAATTAGGTATCAGCAAAGTCACATTACTGAGAGATTTGCGAAACTGGATCCTCAGACAGTTGCTGAAGCTGCTCGTACTTGCGCTGTAGCACAAGCGCCACTTCCGCATTCATCAAACACTTGGCTTTCACGAAATCTGCCCACTCACAAACAAACATGGCAAAAATGGCCCCAAAAAAATGTCATTCTCAAGCTCCGCCACAGGGTTAGGGTTTTTTTTTTTAAAAACGAAAAATGCAGATTACAGAGAGCATGAAAGAAGACGCCAACACACAAAACTCTAACCTACCATCACCAAGCTTGAGCTCACTGGCATCCTCCTCCTCTACCACTGCCCCTAGTCCCGACATCTTTCCCACTCACTCTCTCTGCGTCTCGGTGTCTCTCTCACACACACACACACACTCTCTCTCTCTCTCTCTCTCTCTCTCTCTCATACACACAATCGCTCGATCCTCGCAGAAGACTTCTGCTCGCAGCAAAATGCACGTTGCAAAGAAAGGAAGCTCAACAGCCGACGACGACGACGACGACGACGACGTATGTACGTATACATACGTATTTACATACGTTTGAGGTTTCGTATGTAATACTATGTTTGGAATAGCTTGCAAAATATTACCAACTTATTTTCTCTAATATTATTAATCTTTGAAAGCATGTACAAAACAAAAAAAATTTGTTGGTAATTAGAATTGCAATTTATTTTTTTTTAAAAATCACCCAATTCAAAGATTTGTTATTGTATATTTTCTTTGCAATTTATTGGGGTTGAACTTTGTTCGAATGGTTAAAAAAATAATAATAACTACACCTAAACTAAAGGTGACATTTGACTAAAATGGAAGGCCTTATTGACTAAAGGTGACATTTGACTAGAATGGAAGGCCTTATTGTTAAGACATTCCTAGTCGGAATGAGAACAATTGAGTTAGATGTTGTGCATGATTTCCACCTATGTAGGCTATTTTAGCTAATGGTTTTCCTACACATAATAATGAGTAAATGGACTTGATAATCACCATGTAAATACAAACATAATTTTGTCAAAGGTTGTTATTCATTATGTATGGAAAAGATGCATTGGTTCATCAACTATATTTTTGTTTCTTTGCTAAATTAGGTAACCCGACGTATTTTGTAACACATTTCTTCCCCTATGAAATCATAAGGTAATGTAAAAGAAGTTTACAACACAAACACAAAGGAAACCATGAAAAAATGGAACATATATATCTTCAAAACAAAAATTTGTATTCAAAATAAGAAAACTCAAAATGATGTTAGAATATATGCAGTTTAATTATCAAAAACATTTATTGCCACTATCATAATGGACATGTCATTCATGATCTCTCCACCATCCAAGTCGATTCTAGCATCATACTTGCATGAACATCAATTAGCAAATTCCAACTCATATTTTATTTGTACAAGTCATCCTTGAACATTCAATGGCATGACAATATTTTGCATTATAACTACAAACTTAGCTTCATCAAATAAAATGTTCATAGGTAGCGAATTGACAATGAAATTTATACACTAGCCTATCTAGTTGTACAAAATGGCATTTAAGTCTTGAACACCATAGTTACACAAAACTTGCCATAGACAAGGATGCTTGCTATGATAGAATTCAATATATATGTTACAAATTTGATCATATTGAAAAGGTCAAAATTTGCATAAAATATCTTTATGTAAATCACAAGTTAGTTGTTCCATTGTTATTTAACATTTAAAGAAGTGAACTTTGAAAACCACATTTATTGGAAGCATAGTTGTATTCCCAATTGGTATAGGTGCACATAAATTATGTTTTTTTGTATATTAAAAAAAAAACAAAGGAAAAGCTTGTCATCTTTCGCATTCATGATAGATTTTGTTGCATCATGGCCCTCACAATAGTAAATCCATAATTGTGTTGAGGGTATAGAATCAAAACAAACATATTGTGTTCCTTTGATGGTGAATAATGCAAAACACTTAAAACCCCCTAATGAGCTTTACCTGGGCTTTTGCTTTTGTGCCATGTACACTTTTGCAAGAACTTGTCTTTCTATGCATCGTGCACAATTGCACAATTATACTTGTTGTGAATGCCCCAAAAATTTGAATTGTTATGTTCCACATGTTTTACAATGCCATATAACAAATTCAAACTCACAACCTTGCAAGAAATAACAAAATATTATGAATATCATAATTTTGTGCATTGAAAGCAAGATATGTCTTGTTTTATTTCATTTAAAACTAAACCTACAATAGTCAAACCTTATAATATAACCATGAGGCTTTGCATAAGGTGTTGCACATAATTTTGTATTTTTTCACATTATTATGATACTCAAACAAAGTTCATTAAAAAGTATGTAACATCTTACACAACTAACCAATTGTGAAGGTTAAAAATGATGTCAACACTCAAATAACCTCCCTTCCCATACATGCACTTAATTTTTCACAAGTCAATATCAATACTAATGTGGAAGTACATAGAACCAATTTCATTGTATGGAATTTATAACCACCTCAATTATCAAATGTCATGCATTTAACATGTAACCAATATCTTTTTTATTAGTTCAAAACACACCAAAAACCACATCAAATAACATTGAAACAACTATTCAGGTGGTGAAAGTAAAAATATGCATTTGCAAATCGTGTTGTTGCAACCCTAGCCTTGGGCTCGCGACCAAAGCAAAGGCTTGCAAGGTTGTGGGCCAAGAGCAAAGCTTGGGAGTCACATCTCATGCTCCCGGGAGTGTAGGAGAGTGTGAGGGAAGGAACCTTCACACTCCCAAGTGAGTTCCCACTTTGGGAGTTAGAGTCCCGATGGACTCCCAAATTTTTAGAAGGCGATTGCAAAGGTCAAAACTCATTGGATTGAGATGTCCTTTATATCATTGGAAAGCTCTTGGAACAAAAATGTCAAAAATGGGCTCGCATTTGGACACTTGAAACACAAGTTATGGTCAAAAGAAGGGCCGGGAATCAAATTGGCAATTTGACTCCCGACCATTAAAAGTCAAGAATCACCCCAATTCCCTTGTGTGCAGGTGGCGTGCAACATATCGTTGGAAAGATCTCAACAAGGGTTACAACTTTGCTTTAGACCTAATATTAATCCGAGTTTTGCAAACAAAGTTATGGGCCCCCAAAGCTACAAGCTGCGAGAGTCCCAACTTTGGGAATTTCGGGACTCCCATTTGGGAGTCCCGAGACAAAATGCCATTTCGGTATTGGTCCCGTGGCCAGTTACAGAGTATACTATAGTGGGGAAAGTGGTGGCTTCCCCCAAGTCCGGGCTATGGTGAGTCTTTGAATCCGAGTTTGCCCGTGGCTCGTCCTAGCATCAAAAGTGCTCTAGTTATGCACTAATCAACTTGTTTGGTTTTGTGTAGGTATATGTGAGTGATGAAGTGCTTGTCAATCTTCCTAATCCCATCTTGGAACTCCAGCACGCCCTTTACCCCCGAAGTGTTACAAGTTAGGGAGCGTGCCTCAACTTCCTACTCTTTCACTATTTTCATCTCAAACTCACATTTGAGTTTCTTGAGGAGGTTGGGAGTGCGTCACATGTTCTCATTATTATAACACCAACATATGTCCTTCTTGAATTGAAAAACATCCTAGACTTATATAACTTATACACAAATTATGTTATCATTGTCGTGTTCAACTTTTGTGAACACAAACCATTAATACACGTTTAGATCCATGTTAATGCCCTTTTCTACTTGTCTTTAACCAAATGCCGCATGATTACATAGATTATTGTGAATCTTGATGATAGAATGAAGTAATCCAGTAAAAACCTTATCACTACCTACTACATATTAAATTGATTTACTAAAAGTAGGATTAAAACATGCACATTCAAATCATAATAAAATGTTCAAGTTTTCACATCTAATAACGAATTTTAATATTTGTTTAGGATTTTACAAATGTGCGTGAACAGATGAACTAGACCAAAATATTTTGACAATTTACTTGTCATGTCAATAAAAAATAGCAATAAAACCCATCATAAAATCATTATACATTCAATGTTTGTACTTGAATTATCAAAAACAAGATAATTTTTCATTATTGTGTGTCAATTATAAAATGCATTATTTTTAAATTTTTGCATTTTACAAGTAAATTGAAAATAGGTATTTTTAAATGAAAATACCTTTTGAAATGTATTTTTTGTAGTGTACATAACATTTGTTTCAAATATGTTTTAACAAATTTGAATGTATAAAAGTCTAATGACATGTTTGAATATATAAGGACTTGTACATTATAACTTGGTACAAATCTATGTCATGAAGTTTTATAATGATAAATATTAAACTGGAAACCATATTGAATAATTTGTTTCAAAAATATTTGTTCCTTGCTTTTATTATTTTAAAGTTTCTCAAAATTCGTATTCAATTCATCATAAATTTGATGGAACACAATGGTTTCATAATGAAACTTAATTAAATCATTACACCAAAACATGTTATTCATGACTAAAACATATGATTATGTAGCTAAATTTGACTTGTCATTTATTCCATTTTATAGTCATGTAATCGAATTGGACAAGTTGTTTTTTCCATGTTTTGGCATAGTGAATTTTGAATCTATTTTCTCATCTTATGTAAAAAATCATGTCATTTTCAAACACACGTTTAGTTCATCAACTTTTTAAATATGTTTCATCATGTTTTCGCCCAAAGTTGACCCTTCATCTTGGATGTAATAAAAAACCTTCTTTGTTACAACAAATTTATCCAAACGTGTGTAAGTTGAACAACCAACTCTATTCCAACTATATATTTTGCTTGAAATATACTAATACTAATATGTTGGGGTTCCCAAACAAGTGTCAAGAAGTTATCACTAAAATGAAAGTGTTTTGAACACATTTTCTCATCGAAAGATTGAAAGTTGCAATGGTATTCACAAAAGTTTTTATGTGACCAACATGTATGGCAACACTTACCTAATACCATGTGCAACGAAAGGACCATTCAAATCTAATGCAAATTATAGCCATGAAACCACCAACATTCTATAAGGCTCAAAGGTTGATAGGATTTTGCATTGAATAATACTAAATCTTTTATGAACTAGTAATGTGATTAGTCATGTGTTTTAAATAAAGGGTTTATTAAGAAAATTCTTATAAGCCAATAGGTTGTATGTATTGTAAATCACATGTTTACAAACTAAATCCACTAGAGTTGATATTCTTTATATCAAAATTTCCAATATTTCAATTCATTGGTTTCAATGGCTTCCTATATTTACATATTGACAAGGTGGTGTCACATAGCACATGTGCCCTCCTATTGAATGACTATCATTAACCAACATGGTTGCATAACCATTTTGTACATGGTATGACCCCAATTGTGATTTTTCCACCAATGTTACCTTTGGAATAAACTACAAAACATAATCCAAACCCCAAAACCACCCTAATTTTTTAATAGCATGTTTGATTAATGACTTGACTCCCTTGGGAAAATTCAATTATAAATATCACCCTTCCAACTTCCCAAGTTCAACGCATGTGATTGTTTTCCACCTTGGATTTTTTGACTTTATGAAATATAAAATGTTTGTTTCATATGAATTCCTATAGTTGTTTTGTTATTAATTAAAAAATTTGTCAAAAAAAAATTCCTCAAATACTTGACCATTATAATGTTCAATTAATCTTTGTCTAACTCTTTCTCTTGAACAAAATGAGTTGTAGTTTTTGATGTGTTATCCATTTTGAATACCAAATTTCATCCAATGACCATGATGGGTGATTCTCCATTTATACATATGTGTGATCATTATCCTAATCTCACCATTGTAGCTAGCAAAGGAAAAAATAAATAAATAAACACATGTCAATTTATTTTGCCATATCTAAATACAAGATTCAATTGAGTAAATTTTGTGATTACTTATAACTTCAATTTATTACCATGCACAAGCTTATTATTCATTTTTTGAAAATTTGGGTTAATCAATAAACCCATGATAATGCCAAATTAAAATTTTCATCATTAAGTTTTTTTTTCAAACAATATCCTTTAATACTAATTAAATATTGTATGTTATCATGTGAACTATTTTATATCACTCTTGAAAGTGCATTTACTAATGAAAATCACATTCATCCACAAGCACAAAAACTTATACAAATTTTGTATTTTTGCACCTTTGAAAAGAAATGTATTTTGATTTTGGAGGTTGTTATTTGTAAAACTATAAAGGCTATTAGCTTAACTTATTTTATTTAAATTTTGATAAATCTGAATCTTTAAATAAATAAAGCTTGATTTTTTCCTTAAAAAAATTACATGTAACAACTAATAATGCCAAATGCTATAATTATCAACTTCAAAAGCTTAAACATGTTTAGATGTACATGTATGCAATTTAAACTTATATTGTTAATTTAAATTCATCATGTTTTTAATCAACCCATATTTGAATATCTTTTTAATTTAGAGTAATAAAACATCTAAAAGGCTATGTTTGTATGTTCAACTCCATTTTGAACTAATGTGAATTAATATTTCCAATTAGTGTTCAAAACCAATGTTTGCCAAATCAAGGTTTCTTAAAGGAATTAATATGGCTAGGTCTTATGTTTTTCAAAAAATTGATGACCCATTAATCCTAGGTTTACATTTTTTTTTTCAAAAATTAAAACTCATCAGTTTTAAGATCAAGTCTAAGTTTTTAAATTGTTGGTTTTTGAATTCACATCTAGGTTTTATGAGGCCCATTGATTCCACATTCAAGGTAAGGTCATTTTTGTCATTTTGTAATACTTAAGATGAAGCATTCCCTTCCCCTTCAAAGAAAATAAATTTCAATAATAGGTAACACAAAAATGGGACAACTCAAAATTCAAGTGTGGAAACAAACACTTAGTTTTATAATTTACCATTAGGGTTAGATAACTTTGCCTCATATTTTCAAAAAATTGTATTCATTAAGTTTAATTAATAGATGTAGTTATTAAAAAAAACACACACACACACACATAAAAACAAAAAATTGTAACTTGTATGAGCCTAAGCCCTTATACTTTAGCCTATACCTATGCCTATGAATTAGTTTTGAGCAAAACACCATATGACATGTTGAGCTAATTTTTTTTGCTTTAGATCCAATTTATTTTCAAATTTTTCAAATCAAACTTGGGGCCATGTTTTTCCTCCACCTATGAATGTCAATGCTTTGGAGTTCATTCATTTGAATATCCATCCATAAATCTAATTTTTAATTTAATTTCAGTTTGTTTTTTATTAACTTCTAGTTAAGTTTTAGTTCACTTCCACTTAATTCATAGTTCATTTTTAATTAACTTTTAGTTGGTTCTAATTAAATTTTAATTAACTCCCAATTAATTCCTAGTCAATTTTGAGTTAAGTCCCAATTAAGTTATAGTTAACTCAAAGTTAATTCCCAGTTAAATCTTAATTAAGTCTTAACTAATTTTAGTTAATTCCCAATTGAGTCCTAGTTAAGTTGTCGCAACCCCACTTTGAGGGAAATGTGAGGTCACCACTCACACTCCCGAAAATGAAACTTGGGAGTCCTCTGGGACTCCCGAAAACTTAGAGCGCGATTTTAGTGGTCAAAACACCTCGCATTGGGGTGTTCTTTATATCGTTAGAAAGGTCTTGAAATGTAGATGTCCAAAATGGCCTCACATGATCCATTTGGACATTTGCAGCACAAGTTATGGTTAAAAGAATGGCCAAGAGTAAAACTGGTAGTTTGATTCCCGACCACTAAAAGTCGGGAAATCGACCCTATCTCGGTGCATGCAGGTCAAATGCAACACACTATTAGAAAGCTTTCAAGGAAAGCTACAACTTTGGTTTAAACTTCGTCCCAATCCGAGCTTAGGGCGAGAAGTTATCAACGCCCAAAATCCCACGAGTCCAAACCGGGACAGTTTTGGGACTCCACTTTGGGAGTCCCAGGAAAAAGAGCCATTTGGATGCAAGTGCGGCGTAGAGCTGCAGAGAATACTATATGGGGGAAGGTGGTGGCTTCCCCCGAGTCCAGGCCATGGTGAGTCAAGTGAGTTCAAAGTCGCCCATGGCTTGTCCCAACATTGAAAATGTGCAGAATGAGTTCTAACCAACTTGTTGGTTGGATTTGGATGCAGGACCAAATAATTGAGTAAGCTTGTCCCTCTTCCTAGTCTAATCTCGGAGCTTTCAGCACGCCCCTCTCACCCCCTTTAGTGCTGGAAGTTGGGAGCATGCCCCGAGTCCCCGTATTTTCGCAACTCGAGTGACTTAGCCCCAACTTGGGGCTAACTAGGGACTTGGGAGCACATCATAAGTCCTAATTAACTTTTAGTTAACTTTTAATTAATTCATAATTGACTTTTAATTAGGAAGATTCTCAAGAAGCTTTTTAATTCAATGCATACATAAAGCTTCATTGGAATTTTTTTTGAATTAGATTCCCAAAAGGGTATAAACACAACAGTAGGAATCCTCATTTCCTTCAATTTTTTCAACATTAGTTTTAGGCATGATCTTGCACCAAAGCTTTTTCATGTTCATGTTTACATATGTTAGCATAATAAAAATCCAATTTCACGTTTATTTTGCACATCTCATGTTCTTATTTTTAGTTCTTGTGTTCTTGTTTTTGAATTGCATAATCTTGACTTGTTCCTTGTCTAAAAGTTAGACTTAGACATTTCTTTTAGTTTTTGTTCTTGTGGATATTGGTGTCCTTGACAACTCGAACAAACTTCATCAAATTTATGTCTATTTTGGATCTATAAGTCATTTAGAAATTAGATTTCTTTTGGAATTGAGTGTGGATTACCCTTTTTCTTCAAAGGAATTTTTTTCAAGAAGTCATAGATTACCCATTTTTTGTTGACTAAGGTTGTGAAATTACCCATCTCTTGTTGGTGTCATATTTCATGATGTTCATAATCATGTCTACATTTATGGAAGAAATCCTTGTTGTCCTTAGGAATTTTGAATAGGAAAATCAAGCACTTCATGAATCTATTGTTCATTTGTAAATCAATTAAGTTTCGACCTTTTTGGGACGCGTTCTGAAAACACAACCCCAACCAAAGGAGCCACATATCAACCTACTTAACAAGTTTGATGGCACATTTCGAGGTTTTGTAAAGATGCCTAAACACATACTTTCCACATGGGAAGAAATATTATTTTTGGGATTCGATTATAATAGTAATATCATGATTATTATTTATCACAAATTGAAAATGGAAAATCCACAACTTTACCATATTGGTGATATGATACATATACCAAGCTTTGATGGAAATGCTATAAGTATGCATGAATATTACACCTACTCCTTGAGATTGTGAGACATTTTACACTTATAAATAGGTGTAAGATGTTAGACCACATTTTATATAGATGCAAGATCTCACATTATGCCAAAACATGGCATCCACAACTAATGTTATACACCTACCATGGCATCCACAACTAAACAAAAACTAAAAATGAAATAAATGACAAGTTCAATTTGAGTATAATCCAAAATGATTAGTTAACAATCATGTTTTGGTGTAATGCCAACAATGTTACACCTTGATATACACATGTTTTACCTTGCATTTAAAAAATTCATCATATTTGTCAATTTGCATTTTGTTCTAAGTTTCCTAATTGTAGGTTCTAATTTTGTAAATCATCATGTAAATGTGATACTTTTGTAGCATGATGAGTAATTGTTTATTGGTAATTCCTTGTGTATGACATATCATGTGTTTATATTTTGAATTTTTGTTTTGTTTTGTTGTTGTTTTATGTACACGTGTTAATCGTTTTGTGATGTTATCATTTGGTGAATCATGTTAAGTGTTTGCCATTGAATTTGTGGGGTGCAACCACATTAACATTAATTAGAACAAGTGTAACAAATGTTTGGTTTTTTACATTTTAGTGCCAAAAATTGTAGTAATTTGATGCAAGTCTTTAATGTGTTTACATAAAAATGTTTTAATACATTGTGTCGTGACGTGTAGTGTCGTGACGTACGCTATCGTAAGGATGTAAATACATAGTAAATCTTACTAAACAAAAAGATTAAAGCCAGTCAAATGTATAAACTAATCAACTAAAAAGAGATGCATGCACACATATATATACAATGCACAATTGAGGCTGAGATGAAATTCTCATGTATCCCCCCCCAGACCTGAGCCGAGAAAAGCATGGCATGGTCTAAGTAGGAATCAAGGTGCTGAAGGAGAACATGATGAACAGTACCAATTGTCGACGGGAACTTGAGTGAGCTCTGGCTTGAGGCAGAAGAGATGGTATCCACCATTACAGTTGTCGCAAAGCAGCATTTGATTAGCATCGTC
>Ga0116229_10003660_pt1 | contig 25291 bp, 17 predicted proteins | sample S1TSphgellanicum_3_FD_87313 | JGI IMG/M metagenome (GOLD analysis project Ga0116229, IMG submission 87313) | Host-associated microbial communities from peat moss isolated from Minnesota, USA - S1T2_Fc - Sphagnum magellanicum MG | ecosystem: Host-associated > Plants > Peat moss > Unclassified... | reverse complement strand
GAGAGAGAGAGAGAGAGAGAGAGATTCGACATAAGCACAAAAGGGAATGGAGAATAGAGAGCCATACCTTTCGTCTTCCTGCCGATATCGGAGTAATAGCCCAGTCCCTTGCCTACCTTGCCCATAACGACAACGCTCTTCTGTAACTCCCTCGTCCCGAATGAAAAGAAGGGAACAAACGAATTTAAAACAAGACGATGAAGGGGGGGCGGAGGGGGAGATGCAAACCAAAAAATAAATAAAGAAAACAACAACAAATGACAAATAACAACACAAAGAAAATTGTATCGAGAAGCTTGCAAACCTTTGAAGAAAAACGGAGGGAGTATCGCGCGCACGCATAAGAAGAGCAAAATTCTCTTGTAGTAGCACAACGATGATCGAGAATTAGGGTTTGAGTAGCTTTGTGAAAATTTTAAAAACTCGTTTTTTTAATTTATTAAAATAATTAGAATTAATATATTAAAAATTAAAAATTATATATATATATAATTTAAATTTTTATTAATTTTTTATTAAAAAAAAGGTTCTGCCCATTTTGGACACACTTTGTTATTAAAGAAAATAATGTGTTTGTGGCATGTGAAGAAAACATGGCAAAAACAAGCATGTACCCTATTACCTTTTCAGTTTCTAATAGTAAGTTATCACGAAATTTTTAAAAATTCATGTTTGGCATAAATTAAATTATTTTCAAATTTGCTGAATATTTTTGATATTAATAATAAATTATGACGAAAATTTTAAAAACTCATGCAGCCAACGAAGTTTGATCCCTAAACCTCTCCCCATCTAAGCATTCAACAATAAGTTACTAACCACAAAACCGCTAAACTTTTCTTCTACTGCTTTTTTCTTATAATAAATTCAATACCGAGTGTAGAAATTTTCAGAATTCATGACCAATATGAAAAGCATGATTACCACATCATCAACATAAAAGATGTTGAATGGGGCGCACTCCCAAAAGGTTCAAACTATCACAACACACTCTTCAACCCAAAGACAAAATAAGCAATTTTTTCATTAATTCATTAAAGTTGTAGGATCTTGTTGGGTGGGGGGAAAGAGGAAATTGTAATCAAGTGTCATTTGTTAACAAATATGTAGATGTAACATTTTACTTTTACATTTCTTTGAAAGACTCAAAATCCATCAAATATGAAATATAAAATATCAAAATGGAGTCAATATTGGAGGAAAAAATGTATTGATTTAACTTGGCATGACAACTGAGAAGTTGTTTTCAAATTGTTTTTTTGCTAAAAACACAACCCACAACAATAACATCAAGATTGTTTGAATTGGCATAGAAAAAACATAAAACCATCATAGAAAATGACAATTCAAAAAAATTTAACATAGTTGAATTTTTGGACAAGAATAACAAATTAAGTGATGAAAATAAAATAAATTCAGGAGATATAATTTCCATCAAATGTTACATTATATATTGGAAGCACTTCCCTTCCAAATGACACAAATTAGCTTTAGAATTAACAACAATTATATTAGTAGATCAAATAACCTTAATAAAAAATAGATACAATACTTATAAACTTATCGTACGAACATATTGTCTTTAAACCTTCAACCTTGAACTTTCTTTTAAATCAGATAAAAAGACATGTTTATTTATAAAAACTCATTTATTAATGTGAATATCTTTTTTTTAATGTTCAAATCACCATTACATATCATACGTCATTATATTGTTTCAGTGCATATAAATAAATCAGTTTTTTAATTAATTATAATATAATCATAAATTATATAATTTTATTGTGAACATTTACATTTTATAATTTCAAAATAATTCAAAGTTTTTACATCCACATATCAAATGTCAAATATCAAACATCATAAATCAATATAATAACTTTATCAATTTTGAGTTTCATTACAAGTATAATTCCAACTAATTATTCATAATGACAATTCAAAGTACAATAGGAGAAAAACTTAAGAAAAAAGATAAATTTTTTTAAAAAAAAGATTAAAAAAATTCCCAATGGCAAGACCAAAGGAAAAACAGTTCAAAAAAACTAAAAGACCAACATGAGAAACTAAAAATAAATTAATGCCAAAAGACAAAATATTTATTCAAATAATTGCAAAATACATCAATCATATGTTTTTCCACCACAAATCAACATACATAATAACATGTCTTGTTTAAAACAATTCAACAATTTCATAAAGAAATCCAACTTTGAATTTGGCCATTGTTGCATTTGCAATGAAAAGAAAATTATACATGAACTAATAATATGTGATATTTCAAATCTTAATTTTGAATTAAACCATATAAAAATTTGCTCAAGATGAATCCAAAATTTCATTTCGAATATGATATCAAATTCATCCCAAAATAATTATTGAATGACACCAAGCACATGCGTCCAAAATTGGAAAGACTCTTGCTATCAAATCAAGGTATTTCAACTACTAAACATCAATTTTCAACATGTAAAACCTATTATGTTTCCTTGAAAAATAATAAAATCCCAAAACTTGCATTAGCCAATGGTTCAAACCCAAAATATTACCAAAATTGACGATGGTAAAAAAAACCTTAATAACACACTAACGTTATTATCATACCATGTTGGCCAAATTGAGATATACCAATAAAGGGATCACAACTAGTCAACATGCACTTAGAGGAAATGTTATAAGTTTTGCACAAGATCCTAAAAGTGTGATAAAACTTCTATACACATTTACATTGTCATTATAATCATTATTTGATACTATTGTAGTACATTTTGTTGGAAGTTCACATTCGTTTATATAATTAGTTAAAAGTTGCAAATTATTATATGTACATAAATCTATTGTAACCATATGGCTCGCATGGTTAAAAATGAATCATATAAGATACAAAAATACAACTATGAATATGGAATTTTAAACACGTTGCCTAAAAATGATATACCAATAATGAGATTAATGTTTCAATTGACAAATATTGAACTTGCAAATGCCAAAATTGTACAAATATCACAAACCTACATTAATAAAAAAATGTATAATGAAACTGAACATGTCATAGAAACATTAGGTTTAATAAAATTTGATGGCATCGACATAAATCAACATGAACAAATGACTAATGCATTCCAAAATTTACATCATAATCAATATTTATTTTATAATCATCACACCACAATGATAAATGAATACAACGATATATATTTAATAGCATGTACATTTCCCACCTTATTTCCTTTCGAAATTGGTGTCCCCGAAATAAATAACAGACCCATCAAATTATCATTACAAATTCATGTAAAACATTTAATGAATTTGAGTGAAACTTGTTATCAATTTTCAAAACATCATTTTTTTCATTTTTTGTATTTAACATAATAGACAAACATGTCTTAGAGGTCAATTAATAGTATCAAAATCATCAAACATGAATGAAAGAAAATTCTTCAATTAAATACACACTACATATTTTGATGACATTATTACTAACCAGTAAAACATAAATTCCAAAATATGTATATGTATTTTATTACAAAATTAAAAAAATTCTAATAAATATGTCATGACTTCTGAAAATAGTCATGCAACATAAAGAAACCAACTTTTCAGTACGATAAATTTTATGGGAACACCAAGTTTATTTTGACTTGAAATCCCACATTTGTTTGTCATCCTTTGTTAGTAGTTTTAAGTGGACAAAACATAAATCTTGATTTATTATAAGACAAAAATATGTTAACCAAAAATGAACAATGCAAATATGCAACAATAAATCCAAATGTTCAAGTTATATTTGTACACTCTATTGTCAATGTTGTCTTCAAATATATGTCACAAGTAAAAAACACAAAGGATTTATCTAACAACAATTTTGGTATTTTCAATCCCATAAAAGTTCATTGTGGATGTTATGAAATTGCAAAAAATGGCAATTTACACATCCACGCATTATTATGGTTTAATGATTCTCTAGGTCCCAACACTGGAAACAATTGCATGATGACAAGATTTTTTAACAAGATATGATTAATTATTTAAATGATATAATTACATGAGACATTAATCAATATAAATCATGTCCAATAACGACATATACAAATTGCATTGATGACAATCTTGATAACATACATCTTTGCATCACAAGGCCACTAGATCCTAAAGAAATAACCTTTTAAAAACTATTCCAAAATGACATTCATAATTTAATGAATATATGTAATTGACATGTATGTAATCCAACATGCTACAAAACAAATGTTGATATGTCAAAAAAAACTATGCAAGTATGGATTCCTTCAACCTTTAGTCAATGAAACTCATTTTAACATTAAAACAAGACTTTTACACATAAAAAGAACTAATAAATGGTTAAATGTTGCAAATCCATGGATATTATTGCCTTTAAGATGTAATCATGATTTCAAATTTATAATAACTTCTAATAAAAATAGTAAATCATTGATTTATTTCATCACAAAAACATCTATTTACACTTCACATATGTATTTTCTTTTGCAAATTATAGTACAAAATTTTTTTCTAAAAAAAAAAAAAAACCTAAGTAGTAATTACAATTCAATCAACAAAAGTCGACCTCTCTTCATATGTTGTTTAAATATAATAGGAGGTCAATAAAAAATATTAACCACTAGATCAATTAGTTACTTAATAAACTTATCGGATCACATAACCAATCATGATTTCATTTACATACCTTTATATAATTTGTTAGCATGTGTGAATAAATAAGAAAAGAGTCAAAATGTTCAAAATGAAAATGATACTGATGTCAATCATGAAATTTTCATAATTGATAAAAACTCATCAAATCAACAATATATCATACACAATTTTTAAATCGATTATCAACATAAACATACTCATTTTAATTTTCTATGTCCATATGAATTTTATAGTAAGATAAATAAAATCAACATCCATTATCATAGATTTAATAATGAACACCTTCAATACAACACCCATAGCCTTTATGAATTCAAAGTACCAAAAATTCTAGTTTTACAAAGTTACACAATACCTTCACAAAAAAATAACCCTGAAAAGTACGCTCGAACAATTTGTATTTTATTTTCATCATGGCATACAACTTTTGACACCAAATCAGATCTCATTATATCTTGGGAAATGCCATTAAATATGTGCACCCAAAACATTTACTGATTTGCAAAAGATAATAATTAAAATTATCAGCATTTTACATGAATGTAAAGAATCAAAAGATTCAAATAGATTATTGAGAGTAAAATAAACACAACTTGAATTTTATAAAGAAAACATAGAAGAAAAATCAACAATGATCCACTTTATGAAAATGATATTGAAAATGAACTCCAACAAAACATCCATGGCATTAAAGAACAAAACAACAATATATAAACAGAATTAAATTCTAAACAAATAGAAATTGGATATTTGTTATGTAACACAAGTATTAAAACATATGTAATTGAAATAAAAAACATCTAGAAACAATAAAAATAAAGACACAAAATGAGAATATCAATAATCACAACATAAATTTCATTATCAAACCTCAAATTTTGATCAAACAATGGAATCAAGATTTAAAACTTCCACGAATATCAAACCTTGATGAATCAACATTGGAAATTTCACATCCATATTCAAACACAACCTATATAATTTAGGATACAAAACATGAGCTACACCACTTACCATTTAATGACATACAATCATATGATATTGAAAACGAAAATAAAAACATAACATTCATTGATGAAACAAATATTTATTGACCGTTACATATTATAAAATCACATAAAGGAAAAATATAAGTTAAATAATTTACAAACCATTTCATTTTGAAAATTTCACTGCAACTACAACAAATAATAAAATTATTATAATATGTAAAAAGAGCTATAGGTACTGTAAAACAAAGATAATCAAAGTTATCCAAGATTATTTTGCGAAAATGGGAAAACAACAAAAAATTAGAGTTGCAACATACATTGCACATGCAACCTTATTAATAAATGGAACAACAATACATTCTTTATTGGGATTATCAATCAATAAACACACAACTATAAGCAAACATAACTCAAACATAAACATATGGTCAAATATTCAATTCATCATTATTAACAAAATATCCATGGTAGGTTGCACTTTGCTTGCCACAATTCACTTCAAATAACAAAAATTAAAATCTAACATTTTACCATTTGGAGGAATTGACAATGTTCATGGGAGATTTTTTACAATTTCCACTAATTGATGACACACCATTATATTCAGCAAACATATAATCGACTTTTACATTCACAAAATTAATGTAGAAAAGAAAAGGTAAAAACCATTGGGAAATTTACATTTGACCAAATAATATTATTCTAGCAGAGCAAATGAGAAAAAACAAAGACATTCAATATGCTACCCTTTTAGAACCTTCAAACTAGAAATGTTTTAAAATCATATTTTGATTTATTAAAGATCCATTTTCTATTTAATTTCAATTTCAATTTATTTGATGATCCATGGAGGACAAGAACCTTCATAATTCCTCATAACGAATTATGAAATTCGACACACCATTACATGATGGACATTCATTCAAAAACATCAAAACAAAAATGTTACATTATTGTTGCAAATAACACCTACAAAAAAGGTTTAATATGTAATGATAACAAATACATTATAAAACAAATAGTGTCCACAAGTAAAATTCAATGTTTAACACCTTTCCTTAAAATCTATAAATGAATGAAAATCATTATAATACAAAATGTATATCCTAAACTAGGAATTATAAATGGAAGCATTAGATACATAAAAAATACATCCTTCACAGAACCCAAATGGATACAAAAAGATGTTACAATGCATCCCCCCATAAATGTTTTAGTCAATTTTAATAATTTCATTAAAAAAAAACATAAAATTACAAGTCCTCCTTAAAAATGTCGTACTGATAATGTACCCATATCAAGGAATTTCCAATATCATCATCACATATTGGAATCAAACACCTCCAAAACATTCATAATCAGTAAATATCAATTGCCATTTGCCCCAACTTTTTGTCTCATAGACTTCAAAAAAATTAATGGATGGTTGAACAACCAACACTTAACAGTTACAATGCAGATATTATATGTTCAAAAATTATAATCATTAGGATACCAACAACACACATATGTAATCATAGGAACTATACATAGATATCTAACCAATTGTCTTCAACATATTTTCATAAACAAAAATCATTGAATTTTAGTCCAAATACATGCATCCACATTAAACTTGCACTACACAATATATGATTCAAACATACCAACAACAAAAAAAATTACCAAACAACACCATCCAACTATTAACTAACATTGTAAATGTAAAACACTTTTTATATTCCTATGCAAATGTTATGCAACAACTAAATAATTTTTGCGGACTTTTCACAAGTTAATATGTAGTTGATATGACATTTGGACTCAACCTAAAAAAATTTATTTACAATGTGCCACAAATGTGACCACATTTGCATCAGAACAAAAATAATACAACTATATATCCATTACCCAAATACTCACATTCAAGCAAACTATAAAAATAAAATCGTAGATTGTCACTGGTAGTGCATAGTAGCATGAAGCCCAAGTAGATTAATTTACATTGACATAGTATGGACTAATGGTTCAAATATGTAACTCAATGTACAATAAACCCCCCATTATAATCACACACATTTTTGTCACATTCTTATTTGTGTCAAACATTTTTGGTAACCATCCATTTTAGTAAGAAATGCCATTCAGACTCACCATCACACTTGTTAGTAAAACAAAATATTTGTAAATCTTTCTTTGCAAATGTGACTATAATGGGGAAATATAGGACAAACATTAAGGTTTTGTACATTGTAGTTCCCTTTTGCAATGTTAGTGTTACTTTGTGTTCAAGTTGTGCAAACTAACAACAATGAATCCAACTAAAGAAAAAAGAAAAATCAACTTTATAGTGCAAACAAGCAAAAGATATGCGGACTAACCAAGAAAACAAAAAATATTAATTAGAAAAGTCTAATTAACAAGATACAAAAACTAATAGTTAAAAGCTCAAACTCAATGTAAATCATCACATTAAAACAAGTAGAAATCACAACCTTCTTCAAGTCTAATAATGTATAGTAGAGTTTAGAATAACTCATGTAGGAAATTTAAACAATTTGCACGTTTATTCTAGCATAAAAAGGTTTTTTTATGAGGTTTTTTTAACCTATAATCGTAATCTTGTGAGGGTTTATATGGAATGTGACTATACATGTTTAAATCACAATTCTTTAATGTCGCAAAAACAAATGGTCACCAAGGGCATGATTATAAAGGGGGTTTGTTCTATTAAGTTTGAATGTTCAAGTAGTATTCAAACAACATGTAACCAATATTTACTAATGCAATATATCAGTGAGTGAATGATACATTGTTTTGTATACAATAAAACATTCTTCAAAAAACCTTCCTCAATTTTATAATGTCCAACATTAATTACATAAATCAAATTTTATAACCCTATCACATCTTTTTTTTAAATAGATGTTATTTTAAGGGTGTTGGGTCATTAGTGGATATTGTCAATTATAATCAAGCTAACAAATTTTTTTTCAAGGCTTGAATCATTTTGAGTAAATTGTTTGGATTCAACAAAGGTTAATATGTTGAACCTTGCTTCAAACTTTAGCATCCTTAACAATGATTTGATTTGCTATCATATGAATCACTTTACAACTTTCAAAAAAATCCATTGTAAAGGAATCTTGCCTTGAACATCATACCTCAATTCAATTCTTTTAAATTTAATCTTCTATTGACCACACATTCCAAAATCATACATGATCATCTTAATGTCCCTCAATGTGATTGTCCTCCAAAAAAAGACAATGTTGGTCTTTGTTGCCCTAAATTGTAAATAACATCTAAAAACATAAAATAACAACGTAAGACCCTTGTTGATATGCTAATACACATTCAACTAACATAAAGATGCACATAAAAACAATGATATTGAATGTGTTTTGAGGAAAGAAAATGTAGTTGATGGACTAAATCATTTTTGGTACTCGACATGTTATAAGAAAATTTGAGTTAATAATAACAAAAAATTTATTGATGACACATTAACATGCCTAATACATACCATTTAATGCATTACTTTATCATAAAAATTCATACCTTGATATATAGAATGTAATACAAATTACATTAATGCACATAACTTGATACACAAATATGTTAATTCATTATAAAAATATAAGAAAAAATGAATGAAAAAAAATTATATGTGTAGGAAATTTAAAATGTTAATAAATCATCAACATCAAACTCCTTTGCCAAGTTTCATGATCACAAATCACTAAAAGGTGTTTATCACACTCTTGCCCCAACTTAGTACCAAATTTCCTAGCGTGGAGATGACTGGGTTTGAACCTATGTGAACTACCATAGTACCATCATCCAAATCCATTAGAATCTAAAACCAAATCGCCTATTCAAACGTATTATGTCATTATTTATTGTTTTTGACATCCGCCCCAAATTGTATTTCTTCAATAACTCCAAGGATGTTACTATGCAACATTTCAACCTTTGGAAAGATGGTTGCAAGACGATCTATAAATCACAAACCATTCTTAGTATATGGAAAACCATAAATGTAATGTATCAACCAATTCTATTTAAATATGCACATTGAAAAATACTCACCAATAGTTGGGGGCAACCCATTGGATGTCCAACACTTCACGATGATGCAAAAACTTGTTAGGTGAAGAAATTATTAGTAATAAAAGGAAGCAACAAATGTTAAAGGGGTAATTTTAATTAATATTTTACAATAAATCTAATTAATTAAAAAAAACCTACCAAAGTAGCAAAATGGTTTTACCAAGTTATCTATCGAAGTTGCCTACCAAAATATTATAATTAATTATGGGGCTTCACATTTTTTACAATTTTAGAATCAAATAAACTCCAATTGAGGTGATTAATATGGCATTGGAAAGATCTTTTCAAGGGCTATAAGATAGACTTTCAAATGTTCAAATTGAAATTCATTTGAAGAAGTTATGAGTCTTTGAAATTTCTTGACACCCAACAATGAGATAGTTGACAAGGCAATTATATTTGTTTTTGGTTACTTAAGGACAATCAACAGCAATAAAGGGAGGTTCTTTTTACATAGTTTTTGAAGGAGACTTTGAGGAAAGTATGGGAGGTGTGTGAGTTGTAGGAAAGGGAGTAGACTCTTAAGAACTATAGATTGTAATTCCATTTAGAGAATGGATTTTCACTAATGAAGAACTTACACTATGAACAGTGTGTTGGTAGGGGTTTTATGCATTTTTCCTTGTAGTTTGCCTATGTAAAGTTGTTGCTTTGCTAAATATGTATTGTTTATGTCAAAAATGCATAATGTAATGATTTTGGAATTTTAAATATGTTGTTTCCTTAAAAAGTTTCATTAAGATGTCATCATATTTCTATTAGATTGCCCAAAAACATATCAAAATTCCTTTTGGAAGGCATCCAAAACAATTTTGAACCATCTTGCATGGGGGACACACAATTATAACACATCAATAGATTGTTACATTAACACATTGATGCATTACAACATTAAAACATTGACACGTTAGAACATTAAAACATTAACTCCTAATACATTAAAGCATTAACACATTGATACACTAAAACGTTATAATAACAATAAAAGGTGAGAAATCTAGTTACCTATGTGGGGCAAACATTGCATCCATTTGTGTATATTCTCCTCCTTCAAACCATTGAAAGGGATATAAGGAAATCGCATCCCCTCCCACAATGAAAAAGGAAGTAGAACTTCAACAATTACATAAACATTGATGGAGGGGTTTTTGGAGTTTGAAACCCAACCAACAATTTTTGTATAATTTGTACCTCCATAACTACACAACAAGAAAACACGATTAGTAATAGGGGATGGGATGCAATATCTAATTAAAGTAATACAAACATACATAATTTGACTTACAATCATGGCAATAAGGTAGTTTTGGCATCTTTGTTAAAATGTGTGGATTGGATGAGAACATGTGCCATATTGGGTTCCAATCCCAAGATGTTTCTCCAATTTGTTGAACATTTTAGTTTTCCCATTAAATTATTGTGTTATGAAAAAATTTAATGCACATTAAAGCCACCTCCATCTCCCACTTAAACAACTCAATGTCAAAAGTTTTCAATGCACGTTAATATGATACATAAAAAGTTAACATGTTTACTTCATCACATTGGGTTGCATATTGTTGATCTTGGGCCAATTTGTGTAAAGTATTATTGATAAGGCCACACACATATTGGTTAAAAGCACTTTACACTATACCAAAATTGGCAGCTCAAAATCCATTTTTAAAGTCCAAATCTAGTGATTTTTACAACAAACATTTAAATGGTGTTGAAGTTCACATGTTTTTCCATTTCCAAGTTCATACCACCATAATTTAAACCTTTTTAAAAAACCTTTAAAAATATGGGCCTTGAAAAAATCAATTTAGATATCAAAATGGATTTTACAAATTTGAAATTTTCATTTTAAATTTTAAAAAAATTGAAAGATTTTTTCTTGTTTGATTTTTTCATCTTAAGTATTATGGTACTTCAATGTGTGGTGATAAAAATTTTTAGGCTTAGTTTTCAACTCCACTAGAAGAAAAAAGTCCATAATGATAGTTTTTTTGGAGTAGTTTGGAATGCCATGGACATTGGATGTACCATCCTTTGTAAAGTCCACCTTGGATTGAACATTTATCCTTTTGGTAAAAAAAATTTGGGTTTGAAAGATTAAAATGTAGGTTTCAATTTTTCATCTCATTTTTGCCAAGTTTTTCAAATAGATTTGCATACAATGCAACAATACTTGACTCACCTAGAAAAAATTGCCATTGGGACATCTAAAAAAGTCCATCATAGCATGCTTTTACCCTATTCACAAAAAATTTGGAGCTATCTCACAATATGCACATTACAAGATTACACACAAATAAAATGAAAAAGTCTTCACACTACAATGGTACATGATACACATAAAACTTTATACAATTAAAACAATAGTAGGGAAAAATGGGAACATTTCACACCTTTTTAAACTTGGGTGTGTTTTCTAATATTGTTTTCTTTGTAGCCTTCACAATATTAACTTTTAAGTTTGTCTCCTTTTTGTTTTATGGTTCTTATATTGATAGATACAATTTGATGTATATTATTTAATATAGTGTTATAGAGTTGTATACATTGATGTCCATAATCTAATGCATTGATACATATGTAGTTTAAAAAACCCTAAAATAATAACATGACAAAGTGAGGTTAATTTCAGACCTTTGTAGCTTTTGTGTGCCTCTCAATAATTCTTTATTTTGAAACCTTTACCTTAGAATTTGTAACCACTTTATTTTATGGTTCCTACATTGATACACACAATTTGATACATTGACACATAGATTGTTATACATATAGTTGATGCATTGATACCCTTAATATGATACATTAATACACATGTAGTTTGATATAATTAAAACAACAATAAAAGAAAGTGGGGGAGATGTTGCACTTTATTTTTGGTTCATGGTTTGTGTATTTTCTATGGTTTTGAGTTTTTTTTTACCCTTTCATCTTCCCAAGTGCTTATTCAAGCACAAAAAAATTATAACCACAACTTGCATTTTATTTTTTCCTTAGTCAAACTTAAACATAGGATAAGGTTTGAACACAATCTTGTTGCATTTTTCATCCAAGGCCTCGTTGTAGCTTTGGATAACTCAATGATGATTGAATTGGATCTTATTGGAAAATGATGCATGGTAGTAGCAGCATTCAAAAATGTTTATAGTAGCATTAGATAAATTTTCCTATTATCATTGCATTCTTGTATCAATTTGTGAATTTAAAACCCAACCTTGGTAGGTGACATTGATAGCCTTCACATTGATTTTAATGGAAAGATTTATTGGTTTGGTGCTTGACATCTTTGGGAAAGCTTTAAAATTAATAAAATTTATTAATTCATTATGTTGTCATATTGATACATTGTGCAATTGTGATACACTTAAAACACATAAATTTGATAACAACCCATGGAGACATAATCATATTCTTTTATACCACATCCATATTTACTTGTTTTTATCTCGCCAAGAAAAGTACATAGGCACATTGGCTCACCTTGTACCTATCCAACAATAATTAAAATGAAATATGTCCTACATGTATCCATTATTCATACATCATTTGCTCAACAAAACACAATACTAAATCATCAAAATCTTTTGTCAAGGAGAACATGGATATTTAACATGGAGCCAAAAAAGCTTATGAACAATACAAAATAAGAAAAACAACCATGACAAAGATGAATCATGTATGTAAAATGTTCAAAGTACCACAATCAAAACCAAGCGAATGTAGGCATGTTACATTATCATGCAACTCAACTTAGCATACCTTTCAAGGATTAATTTATAGGATTGGAGTTGTGCACGTAGCATAAGATTTATGGTGAAAAAAAGTAATTCCTTGGGAACATCATATGGAGCCTATTGTACATAATATTCCTTTTATAGAAAGCATTTGGATTGTTGGAATCAATTGCTATAAACACACACACATAACCATTAATCAAGAGTGACTTATTTCCAATTTGATTTTCTTGTACAATTCACACCACCAAAATTACTAGATCATTTGGATGGATGTTTTTATGTGGTTTTAGGTCATCATTTTTTAGGCACATTGTAAACCTCAAGGTACAAAAATTTATAACTAATACAATTACAAAATAACAAAATTTGCACACAAGTCCACCATCTTAACATCATTGACTAAATAAAATTCAAATTGACTAAACCTAAAATGATGTTGCACCCATCACCAAGTCAATCACCTTCTCAACAATTTCAGCACATTGTGATCTCTTTTGTAATATTATGGCAAGGCCAACATGGTCTTGCATTCTCTAGCAATAATGGTGACAATTGCAAATTTTTTTAAAAATTGAAAGTACCCAACTTCATCTAGATGTGGGGTATTGTCCATCACTAGTCATGTCAACATATGTGTTGTTCTACACCTCAATGTTGTTTCTACACTAATCCTACAACATTGTGACGTTCTTCATCAAGCTCAAAATTGGTGTTCATGATGAGCAAAACCCATTGAGTTTATAAAACAAATTGTGCATATTCCTTATTTCCTAATGCCAATTTCAATCCCATCCATACTTGGAAATCCAAGTGCATGTACTATTTGGCTTTGAAGAAGACACATGAAGTTGATTTAGAATGGAAGTTGTAATTTTGTTCCACCCAAATGGGGGTTAAAAATCCTCACAAATTTAATTTTGAATTTTCTTGGATGATGGCAACCACACAAGCATTTTCTAATATGATATAGGTTATGGAAATGGGGATATTAGACATTTTAGCTCACCAAGAATGATTTTTGATGGCAAATCAAACATTTACTAATCTAGAATCTCAATAAAAATTTGACTAATGTAAAAAATGCACACAAAAAGGTGTTTTCTTACATACCATATTTAAAAATAGGTAATGAAATTAACATGCATTCCTTTTTGTTGATTGCCCTTTGTCATCTATTAATGTCAACTACCCCTATAGACTACCTTTGTTTCTCATGATTGACAATTCTTCATGAACATGTGTTGTGACCAACTAAACCTCTTGAACATGTATCATGATTGACTAAACATGCATGTGTTGTGATTGACATTCCTCTTGGGCATGTGTTCCTTGTCAATTAAACATTTCAATTACTTGTTCTTTACGCAACATTTGATTGACCACACATAAAAGACCTAGGTCCTACACACAATGCTCCACATGGACAAAGTCACAATAAAGGGGAGAAAGGGGGTGGGGGGGTAGTGCTCTAGTGCACCTTTTTGATATTATGAAGGAAAGAAAAAAATGAGTAGGGTGGGTGGCATTGCATAGTGCACCTCCTTTTGCATTCAACCAAAGTGGAGGTGAAAATAAATAAGAAAGCAAAAACAAATGTTGAAAGGCACAAATGGCCTTACTACCTTAAACCCTAACTATGATCATGTTAATTTTTTTTTCAAAATTAGTTGCATTTACATTAGAAAAAATAAAATTCCATCATTAAAACCCATTTTCTTTGTCACCAAATGATGAATTTTTGCCAAAATAAAATAAAATTGATGCCAACCTTTTTTTGTTGGCTACATATAACTAGAAAGTTATATTAAAATCAAAAGAGGTAATTTAATGTGTTTTTTATATTTTCAATAACCATAATTCAACCAAAAATTTAAATCCACTTTTTATATTTCTATACATGGTTCAAGCATGTAGCCAAAAATATAAAATAATGTTTTAAAAAATTTACTTTCATATTTAGCCCATAGCCAAATTTGGCTAAATTTTCTTATGTATATATCATTGTTGCTTTGGCTACTACACAAATTTGACCCAAAAAAACATTACATGATCATGGTCACATAATTGGGTTCACCCTATGCAATGCCATGCATTAATATTATGTTGCAAGACGTAATGGAAATGTCATGCCACCATATATCAATGTAATTCATGATACAATCCTCATTGTGACAAAATTACTTCGTGAATTGTCAAAGTAAGAAACATATTCACCCCTTCCCAACTTTTTAAAAGAAATTTATGTAAGATAAGGCCATGTTGTAAGCACTTACCATCAAAATATAATGATCATGTTATGCTTGGGGCAACCTTGGATTACAATAGTTAATAATTGTTGCTAGGTTGGCCAAACATTACAACAAAATGTGTCCCTATACACCAAGTGATTTCACTGGATTTTTAATGAATTCACCGGTCCCATTGAATGGGACTTAGTGGGGATGCAAATGAATTCACTAGTCCACAAAACAAGCACTAATGAACTACATTCACATTTTGTAGTAATGAAATGGTTGTTGTTAACATACACATATTTGTGTATTAACAACTTTACCTTTAACATAACAAAAAATCCTATGGCTAGTCCTTCAAAAAACTCCATTAAATTTATGTTTTTTGGGTCTTTATGGAAGGCATTGCAATGTAGTCGTTGCATTGAAGTTGATATCCTTCACTTTCCCACATGTGTGGGTTTACATGTTGTACCAATGTTTGGGATTGTTGGGCGAAGTTTTTCACCCTGATCCATGAAGGTGGTAGATCTTTGTCATGCCCATAGGTTGCATGTACTATTGTGAGTTGATATCAAATGGTGATGTGTTCATAGTAGACAAATTACCTTCCAACAACACATGGTTAATTGTCAACATATCTAATTGTGCAATGCATCCATGCATTGTTTTTTTATGTTAGCAATTGTTATTAAATTACAAAATCTAATTGTTAACTTTTCCTTGTGACCATCCCCAAGAAACCAACCAAATCAAGTTTCATTACACCAATATGTGTTTTAGTTCATTTTACATTTCACTAAATTTCAACTCGACTTGAACAAATTTACCATGGAAAAAGTGGTCAACCCTTTAATGAACAAAGGATGAGTTGTTATTGACAAGTGATTTCACTAATATTTAATTGAATTATTTAAAAGTTAATCAAATTCATTAATAGTTAATTCACTAATAATTAATCAAATTCACTAAAAGTTAATTCATTAAAGTAACCTCCTAATTAATAGTTAAACATTTAGATGCTTAAACACCTAAACACATAGTTAAGTTAGGCACGTAAGAACTTAAAATCGACTTAACTCACCAACTTAAAATGAAAGTTTGAATCCCTCACCTCCTTTCACCTCCATGCTTAAGGAACAAGTCCTTAATGATCGAACCATTAATGAAATGATTTTTTATCACATATTATTTTGCACATTTTAAAAATACGTGTAAGTTTCCATAGGTTAAATTCTTATGTTAATTGTAAGTTATTTTTAGGTTAGTGTAAAGTAGTATAAATTATTCTCAGGCGAATGTAAGTTATTAAATGATTCTTAAACTACCACAAGCTAGGATTTTAATCTATTTGTAGGTTATTATAAACTATTTAACCTTAAACTATTTTCAACTATTTCATCTTTGGCTATTATATAATATTTTTAAAATATTATAAATTAAATCAATTTAAATTATTTAAAAAATTCATCTTAAACTATTTTAAATTATTTTACTTTAGGCTATCCACCTTAAATTGTTTTTTAATTAATCTACCTTAGGTTATTATAGGTTATTATCAATTATATTCCACTTTACATTATTTTTAATTATTATAAGCTATTCCACCTTACATTATTCTTGATCATTTTACCTAAGTTATTAATTTTTATTTGAAGTTATTTGAGATTATTTCATTTTAAAATATTTTATTTTAGACTAATTTTCAACTATTTAAAGCTATTTCACATTTGGTTAGTTTTGGTTATTTTATGTTATTCCACCTAAGGTTATTTTAAATCACTTTATTTTAAATTATTTTCAATTACCCTAAACTAATGCACCCTTAAATTATTTTAAGCTATTTTATTTTAAATTAAATTAAATTAATATTTTACTCAAGATTATTTTAATGAATGTAATCTTATTTGATTTTTAGCTATAATCTTAGACCAAAATATTCCATATTATTTTATCATAAGTTATTATAAACTATTAACATTAGGTTGTTTTAAAGTTATAACCTTAGGCCAAACTATTCTAAGCTATTCTATCATAACTTATTATGGGCTATGTAACCCTAAGTAACCTTATGTAACTCTAGGTAACCCTATTGTGTAACCTTGGAGCCCTATTCATGTTTTGGTAAAGTTTTTGCATTCCTTTTGTTCCATTTGAATGCTTAGGATTTTGATATTTTCTTGTTTCTTTTTCTGATATCCAACATTTGATTGCCACTAACTTTGACACTCAAATTTCACATTCTTGGACATTTAAGTTATCTGCACTAATGTTTTTTAAAAGTATATTCATTCAACCAAATTATCATTTTTAATAGTTTTACTTTTTCAAATTTTGGTTTCTGGATTTAAACTTGTTTAAAAGTAGAACTTGGTATGGCATTTCAAATTGTTGCAAGTTTTTAATCCAAATACGGATTTTCACAATCCTATAATTACATAACTGAAACAATTGAAATTTTAAGCTTCCATTTAGGGACTTAAATCGAGAAAATCAAGAGAAAAAAAAAGAAGTTTTGGCTTCTTTTAAAGTTAAAGAAAACTTTAACTTAAACTAGAAAACCCTATTTTCCTGAAACACTCACTAGCACAATCTTTTCAATGTATCTGAAGGGGTGCCTAATCAACCAGGATTTGTTGATTCTTCCTCCATAAATCAAAGTGAAACACCGCCCCCATGAGCCTTCTGCTTTTTGAAACACCCTGCGCCTCCTTTATTTCATTTCTTTCCCATGATACCCAACACATATTTGTCAAGCATCACACAACAAATAAACAAAAAAAACAAAAGAAAAACAAAAATAAACATAAAATTGACATAATACTTTTCTTTTTTTTATTACATTGACAAAATCATTTGTCTAGATAACTGAGAGGACCGACTCCTTCATTCAATCATCTGTATTTCCCAAGAAATAACATCAGTGCTGTTTGGTTTGTTTGTTTATTTTCTTGCACAAAACAACACAGTTGATCTGTTTTGGGTTTGAGGGCAAATGGAGGTGGGAAATGGCTGACCTCAATTCAAGCTTGCCCTGATTGCCATCTTCAGCAATTGTCACCATTTAATGTAAGGTATATTGTACACAGGATTACAAGCTGATTGCCATTGATGGTGGCAGTTGCAATTGCACTTAATAGTTTCCTGACTTTCGCAACTGAATATCGTCTGCCAGCCGTTGCCCCTGTTAACAAAAAAGCTCCATTTATTATTAGGCTCTCCATGATGGAATGTCTTTGAGGTCTCACATATAGTTTAACCCTTTTGTGTTCCAAAATCCTGTGCTTCCACTCTGTCCACTTGCACCATATGAAATAATATATTCAGGCTGTCCAGTTTATTGAAGGAAAAACATATGAAGGACCTGCTAGACATTTTACCTGAGTTTCCACTGGGAAGAGGAATGTTGCAATGCTTGTTAATAATGGCACCAAGGCAAACAGAGAGACTGCAACCACCTGTCATCAAACCAACCCTCACATGAGAATTTCTTTAAAAGTTGCACAAGAATCATGATAAGATATATAACTGAATTTTCAATGAAAATAAGAGACATTCCACACTTTTCTGATGCATATTACAGAAAAAGGAGGCATGCAGGATCTAACTTGTGTACTCTCACTCTAAATCTGAACTCTCCACTTGATCATCCTCAAAAGACCCAACCACAGAAGTGCCAAATACACAGCCTTGGTTATGCTTTGTTTCTAGTTTTGAAGCAGATTGATGTTTCACAAATAGATTCAGGGAATACCACAGTCTTGCAAAACTTAAGACAGCGCTAGTACATAATGCCACACTTAGCAGTCTTCACAACAATAGTCATATTTATCAGGACAGAACAGGATATTTGAGCATACATAGTTCTTGTTACAAACTTTGGGCAAAGTTCTTACCCTGTGACCACTCTCCACCAATCCAACTGCCACAAAGGGACACAGAAAGCCTCCCAATCGACCACCAGAGTTGCAAAAACCCAGCCCAGTTGAACGAACTTTTGTTGGGTATAGTTCAGGGGCAAAAGCCCAGAGAATTGAAAAAGCCCCCATAATACAACTTCGGGCTCCGAACATAAGTATCAATGTTACTGTCTCTGTTTGAAGTGTCCAAAGAGGGATCATGCAAATACCACACCCAAATAGCAACAAGCCTAAACTAGCCTTGCGGCCGAGTCTCTCCACAATAAGACAAGCCACTATCAATCCTGGAAGCTCCGCAAAGCAGGTAATGAGAACACTTTTGTAGGTTGAAATGTCCATCCCTGATTTGCCATCAGGCAAACAGGAATCTGCAGTGGAATCTGAAAAACCATGCAGCTCAGTTTGGGATTTCACAGCTAACTGGGTGGTTAGCAGGACTAGTCCATAATAGGTGAAATAATTGGCGAAGAAGAAGGACCAAGACAACAGTGTTGTCACCTTAAGCTCTGGGGAAAACAAGAGCATTAATGTATTCCCTACTCCAACCTTCTCTGGTTGTGGCCGTTTGATCTCTTCGCCATCAGCATTGCCATTTAAACCAGGCGATCTCAATGGTAACTGATCTGCAGCATGCCAGAGATCCACACAAACTCTATTACGGCTTGTCCCTCTAATCAGACAGATAAGTGAGATGTTGGCATCAAATGACTCCAACATACAGCAACCTATGCTATGGATTCTTAAGATATTAAGCTGTGTCTTTGGAAGGTACAGCTTCAGAGAAACCAATAGTCCCATCGCAAGAAATATGCCAACATCATTGGAGACTGCAGAAATCTTCCAGGGAGTTGCCTAAAACCAGACCAACATATAGAGCAAACAGCACAATTTGCTGCTGCCTGTTGCTACATATCTGACAACAATGAGCAAAAAAATGACCAGGAGAGCTAGTTTGTTACCAAGGGAATTTGGAACTCTCTGTGATGACTGTGAGGGTATCAAAGAGCCACTTGGTAGAGCTGCTCCATTGACTCTTGCTACCTGTTCCAACACTTTCCAAGCACCTTGTTTGTCTCCTTTAACCTGCCCACCACAAGCAGCATAAGTTAGAAGAACACAGACTAAAAACGGAATTTCAAGATGTGTGTCAGCACAGCTTAGATGCATTGATTGTTCATCTTTCTGACACAAACATTACCAAGCTAAAATGAGAAGTGCCTGAGTGTTTGAAAACGATGATACCATCAAATATCGTGGTGACTCAGGTAATGCTGGATAGAAAACCAGCAACAACAAAAATGGCAGTGCAGATACCATCACCAAGAGCCTGCCAGAATGTCCACACTCAGATAAAACACCAGTGCCTTCTAATATCTATCCTTGGAAATGCCATCCTCCAACTCAAGTGGAAGCTTGACATACCATTTGCCTTCCTACCAATTGTGCTTAGCCAAGAGAAAAATCCTTAAGTGCTTCACACAGAGTACTGTACATGCAGCTCATGACAACCAAGTAAAAATAGTGCAGGTTTTAAACTTCTGCTTAGCAAGCAGTGTGAAATACAATCAGAAAAATTGTTCAAACACCAGGCAAGAAGATCTGAATGTACCTCCAGTTATAGGTGGGCAGGATGAGCCATGCTAATAATGCTTCTGCAATTGATCCAACCTGTAACCATCACCCTTCAAGAATAAGAATCTCCAAGCAGAGACTGTCTGTGATGTGAACAAATTTGATTGCTTCCTAATTTTTCACCCAAGACACACAGAATGTGTAAAATAACTCAAAGACTCTAGTGGCTGGCCAGCCTGCAAACTTTACCGTCCAAAAGACCTCCATAAAAACAAGCCAGAAGCCTCTTGAAGATGCTGGTAGAAACTCCATGCACAGTGAGAATACCACCTGAAATCCTCAAATTGATTAACACCACACAAAACCATGCTATCCAGCAGACAAAAGGTGTGACATACAGCATATTACTTCAGCACATGTAGAAAATTAAAGGAAAAGGCTATGCAAATCTATAATCAACTAGTAGCTAATTATACCAGGAGGGCAACTAATCATACTAATTATGCTCTAATAAGGCTAATTAATATGCTCTTAATGTAATTATGGCTTGGTGCTCTTAATAGGTTTGGTGCCAATAATCAACTAATTATGTTAAGCGCAGCAAGCCAGAGCAGGCAAGATGCTACAACAACATTGGAAATCCCAAAAGCTTCTCAGGTAGGCTGGAAAGAGAAGATGCCAGACCCTGAAGTGAAAGGAGCTGCCATAACAGCCTGATAAGAGCTGATATGGATGAGTGTGTGGCTTCAAGAATCAGCATGCCAGTGACCATCTGGATTCCAGCAACACATGTAATAGGTACATATGCAAGTGTGGAAATTTGTGAGATAAGAATGGCCAACCAACAACTACTAAGACTGGATTATGGGATACACTGGCATACTTAATGAAATTACTAAAGAATTCAGAATGTGCAGCAGTAAGATGGGGCTTACAGGTGCTCCGCCAAGTCCAAAACCAACAAATGCTCGAGACACCAATAGAAACCAATAGTCTGGAGACCATGCACTGCCCAAATAGGTCAACAACAACACTCAAATATCAGAATTGATGAACAAATTGACAAATAGGTGAGTTTGATGCATGGATCTGCTTTGGAAAAAGTTAGTTTGACACTCCATTCCCACCTATATATTATAAGAGATCAACTTCAGGGGATACAGAACTGCATAATTCCAGCTCAGTCCATCAAGAGGGGAATAGCAAGATGCACAATAATAAACACTGGTCACAGACAACAACAGAGTTGGTCAAGAGAAAGTGTCATATACCTCAACATGCCAAAGAGGAAAGTGAAAAGAGCTGTTGCAATAAATCCAAGTCGACGACCATGAATGTCTGAAACAATACCCCAAGCATAAGCACCCCTGCCCCACCCCAACAAACACAATCAAAACTTTACCTATCTTATGGTTAACCCAACCTTAGTAAGACTTGCCTGCCTGCTCAAAACCTCACACTCTTAACAAAATCAACTATATTGGTGACCACTGAAAGCTCCTCTTCCAGGAAGCTGTGAGACTTGTGTATGATCAAGAACAACATTTAAAACTCTCACTCACTCAGAGCAAAATTCTCAGATTGGAGCTCCAATGCAGGTAGGTCTATAACAAGATGTAAGGTTGCCCTGGAAGATATGCACAACCTCTATATAAAGAAACTGTCATCCATATATGCAAAAGAGTTGAACCCTAACTACAGCAAGAAACTCTTCTAAGGCACCAGGGAAGTAAAGGAAGGATGAGAGAGACTTACAGAAAAATGCCTGCAAAGACCACACTGGAAATAGCACCTTCTTCAGATGAAGAAAGTCCCCATTCACACTTAGCCTACCATCCATCCACACAAGCAAATATTCAATTGAGCACCAGGAACAAAGAAATGCCCAGACTTGACTTGAACTTTGGAGTTTGATGCTTGCAAATCTTCAACTTTCCATACAGTTCAATGTCCATAAACATATATTATCAAAGCTCAAAAAAGAAAGAGAAAAGGGGGAAGCTTTATTTCTCCTACAATTCAAGAGAAACACTCACAACAAACATATAGAAAGACTTTATACCGCAGGCCCAATGAATGATAGGAGAATCATCTCTGCAGCATCAGCTAGCCACACAAGACCTGTGTATCCAAGCATGCCAAGCTGAAACTTCCCAAATCCTGCAATAAAATCCAACACAAATACTACTTGTGAGTTGTCAGTAGGTTAGTTAATGATCATCAAGAACTTAGGCAGTAGATCCACCAAAAAAAGAGTATTGTAACAGTGTCAGAAATTGCAGAGTCTATTGCAAATCCTCTACTGAAAAAAGAAGTGGCAGAGCCTGAAATACAAAAAAGGCTGAGAACTGCACACCAATAGTCTCAATTGCTTCATCAACTGTAATGCAGCGGTTGTGCAAAACTCCTTCATCGGTTCCAGGATCCAGTCCCTGACTCTGCACGCCCTGTGCAAGCAACAACAGCGAGTGAGATTTCTACCAGATCTGTTTCCACGAATTTGAGACTTCCACGAAGCCAGCCAGTAGATGGCTCTGATCTGTCAACAACAGGATGTCGACAACTGTGATCTCTCCCAGCGATCGAAAATGGGACACAAAGAAAGAGAAAATCTTAGATGCAAGACTTCTTCTGTGATGCACTTTCCCTCTATTTCTCTTTGTTGTCTCTCTCAATCAAACCTAGAAACTTCACACTCCAGGAAGTTGCAGTCACGATTTCCTCGATTTATTGTGCCCAATGTCCACACGGTCTGAAATAAAAACCATTTCAAGCCTGGTCCTTTTCGGTCGACTGACTGTTCCTTACGACCGTTAAGATCTTCAACAAAAGCTGAAGCTCCAAAGAGAACAGAAGGCAGATGAAGCGGAGACACGTTCGGAACTCGGAGCATTTTCAAAAAAAGAAAATCCAAGCAATTGAGTTCCGAACTTGGATTGGAACTTGGAGCGTTTCTTACATAAAGAAAGAAAATACAAAGGAACTGAGTTCGGAACTTGGAGAACGTTCACAAAAAGAGTTCATAGCGACCGCGTTCGGAAGTTGGAGCGTTTTTTACAAAAGAAAAATTCAAGCAACTGATTTAGAGTGAGAAGAAAGGCATACAAGGAGCAGTTGAGAGCTCTCGGTTGCTGGCGCGTATTCGTCCATGATCCTTATACCTCTGCTTGCTCATCAACAACAGCCAAAAAAGAAAAAAACAAGAGCAGATCTAGCCGCCAACGACGATGATGAAGAAGATCAAGAATAGGGCCGGTGCAGTCGGTGTTACTCAAAGCTCAATTCGACGACGTCAACCAAATCTCACACGGAAAGAAAAAAGAGGTCTGGCGTCTGGTGCACAAAGATCCGCAAATTCATCAAAAGAAAAAAGAAAAAGTAAGATCGAGGAACAAAACAAAACCAAAAAGAAGCGGAAATGGAACGAGGGATTCGTATTCCGCCCTTGTTTCTGTGCACGCAATCTCGAGTTCTGCGATCCGTTTGGGGTTTGGGTTCCTCGTCTTCCTCGCATTTTTACACTGCACTTTTGCGCGGAAAAAAAGAAAAGAAAAAAAAAAGAACTGTGTCCTTCGCAAAGCTAAACCCTCCTACTATAAATAAATAAATAAATAAATAAAATTACAAAAAAAGGTGGTAGCTAAAAGCCCAAGGCGGCATAATGGTTTTGCCGTGCCTAAAGACCCCTTGAGATTTTTTATTTTTTTCACCAGGGTTTTTTTTTGGCGATCATCCACAAGCGGGGCTTAGCCAAATTTGGCTACAGGTTAGGGAGGGAGGTAGAATTTTTTTAGATTCCCCCCTATGTTGTGGCGACAAGATGGACTCTAACGTCCAAATATGGCGACTTCATAACCTTTTTGCCTTCAAATCTGGCGAATTTGAGCAAAATTTTCATGAAAAATCCTTAATGCCTTTTGCAGCCCACACCCCCTCCCCCCCCCCCCTTTTTTATTTTTTTTTTCTTCGCGGGTAGGCCGCAACAAAAAAAATGGAAAAAATTTCAAAAACAAAACAATCTAGAGAGTGCAAGAAAAAAGGTGGCTACAAACTTATTTGTTTTTAGAGATTTTGAG
>Ga0116229_10003659_pt1 | contig 25301 bp, 21 predicted proteins | sample S1TSphgellanicum_3_FD_87313 | JGI IMG/M metagenome (GOLD analysis project Ga0116229, IMG submission 87313) | Host-associated microbial communities from peat moss isolated from Minnesota, USA - S1T2_Fc - Sphagnum magellanicum MG | ecosystem: Host-associated > Plants > Peat moss > Unclassified... | reverse complement strand
TCACCTACGACGCGGCCCGCGTGCTCGAACGCATCGGTCCCAAGCCCCCGGCTGACGTGCCGTTCGTCGACGCGCTCGTGGTCGTGCCGGGCACGTGGGTCGTCTTCGACCATTTCACCCACAAGCTCACCCTGATCGGCTTCGCCTTAGACGAAGATGAGCGTAACGCCGTCGACGCGCGCCTCGACCTGTACATCGCCGAATTGCTGGGCGTGCGGCCCACGGTGCCGGGCAACGTGCGCGCCAAGGGCGCCGTGCGCCAGTCGCTGCAGGAAAGCGAATTTCTCGAGCGCGTGGCGCGCGCGAAGCACGCGATCCACGAAGGCGACGTCTACCAGTTGCAGCTCGGCATTCGCTACTCGTGCGAACTCGACGGCACGCCGTTCGACTTCTACCGTCAGATCCGCACGCGCAATCCGTCGCCGTACATGTTTTACATCGAGGCCGGCGGCCGCGCGGTCTTCGGCGCGTCGCCCGAATTCCTCGTTCGACTCGATGGACGAAGGGCTCGAGTCCGGCCGCTAGCCGGCACGAAGCCGCGGGGCGAGACGGCAGAAATCGATAACGCGATCGCGACCGAGCTCTTGGCCAACGAGAAGGAACGGGCCGAGCACGTCATGCTGGTGGATTTGGGGCGCAACGATTTAGGCGCCGTGTCGACCGTCGGCAGCGTGCGCGTCGACGAACTGATGGTCATCGAACGCTACAGCCACGTGATGCACATTGTCAGCAACGTGACGAGCGAACTGCGCGAAGACCGCGACGCGCTCGACCTCTTCGCCGCCGCTTTTCCGGCTGGAACGGTCACGGGCACGCCGAAGATTCGCGCGATGCAGCTGATCGACACGCTCGAGCCCGTCGCGCGCGGCTTTTACGCCGGCAGCATTGCCCACATCCACTTCGATGGCGACATGGACTCGTGCATCGTGCTGCGCAGCGTCGCCACCGCCGGCGGTCACGCATACTGGCAAGCCTCGGCGGGCATCGTGGCCGACAGCGACCCGGTCTCGGAGTATAACGAGATCCTGGCGAAGACTCGCATCGTGCGTGACGTGCTGGCGCTCGACCGATGACGCGCGTGCTGCTGGTCGATAACTACGACTCGTTTACCTACAATCTCGCGCATCTGTTTGGTTCGCAGGGTGGCGACGTGACGGTCATCCGCAACGACGACGCGCGCTTGAACGAAACGGCGGTGCTCGCCTGCGACGTCGTCTGCGTCGGGCCCGGCCCGGGGCGCCCGCGCGAGGCCGGTAAGACGATGCAGACGATCGAATGGGCGATCGATGCGGGAAAACCGCTGCTCGGCGTGTGTTTGGGGCTGCAGGCGATCGGTGAGTATTTCGGCGGCGTCGTCGAATACGCGCCACGCCTGATGCACGGCAAGACCTCCGCGATCGAACACGACGGCAGCGGCGTGCTGGCCGGCGTGCCGTCGCCATTCGAGGCGACGCGGTACCACTCGCTCTGCGTGGCCCATTACCCATTCCCGGCGGATTTGCGTGCCAACGCTACCAGCGACGATGGCGTGATCCAGGGGGCGCAGCACCGCAGCCTGCCGATCCACGGCGTGCAGTTCCATCCTGAATCGGTGCTCACGCTCGAAGGTCCGCGCATCTTCGCGAATTTTCTCGCGCTGGCCGGTCGCGCCGCATGAGCGACTACCGCAGCTTGTTGCGCGCGCTGATCGCGCGCCGCGACCTCGATGCCGAGCAGATGGCCTATGCGATCGGCGCGATGATGGACGCGACGTGGTCGCCGGTGCAGGCCGGGGCCTTTTTGGCGGCGCTCGCGGTGAAGGGCGAAACCGCGGCCGAAGTCGTCGGTGCGGCGGAGGCGATGCGCGCTCGCAGCTTGCACGTCGAGCACGACCTCGCGACGGTGGTCGACACGTGCGGCACCGGCGGCGACGGCGCGCACACGATCAACGTGTCGACGGCGGCCGGCTTCGTGCTGGCTGGTTGCGGCTTGCCCGTCGCGAAACACGGGAACCGCGCGGCCTCGAGCCGCTGCGGTAGCGCGGACGTCCTCGAGGCCTGTGGCATCGAGATTTCCGTTTCGCCCGAGCAAGCGCGCGGGCAGCTCGAACGCGATTGTTTCACGTTCCTGTTCGCGCCCAGCTACCATCCGGCGGCCAAGGAAGTGGCGCCCGTCCGGCGCGAGCTCGGCGTGCGGACGATCTTCAACATCCTCGGGCCGCTGGCCAATCCGGCGCGTGCCACCGAACAAGTGGTCGGGGTCGCGAGCCCGGATCATTTAGAGTTGGTCGGACAAGCCTTGGCGCAGCTCGGATCGCGTGCCGGGGCCGTCGTGCACGCGCAGAGCGGCATCGACGAAGTCGCGGGCGACGCGCCCACCTTGGTCCATCAGTTCGGGCCGGAAGGGACGCGTCGATGGACTTTGGACCCCGCCTCGGTCGGCGTCTTTGCCCCGTCCGACGCTTTGCGCGGGGGCGACCCCACCGAAAACGCCGCGGCGTTGCGTGCGATTCTCGAGGGGGAGCGGTCGCCGCGGGCCGAGGTGGTTGCCCTCAACGCCGCCCTGGTGCTCGTGGTCGCCCGTCGCGCGGCCGACCTCGGCGAAGGGCTCGCCCTGGCCCGAACGAGTCTCCGCGGCGGAGCCGCGCTGGACGTCTTCGACCGTCTCCGACGCCCGAGTGAATTGGAGTTCGTAAGATGAGCGATTTCCTGGAACGTCTGTATGCCGGCAAGCGTGATGCGCTCGCAGCTGAAGAAGCGCGCGAGAGTTACGCGGAGCTGGCCGCGCGCGCCGACGCTCGCCGCAGCGAGCGGCGGCCCTTCGCGCGCGCCCTGCGCGCCGCGCGCGGTCCCGCGGTGGTGGCGGAGATCAAGCGAGCTTCGCCGTCCGTCGGGCTGATCGCGCGCAACTTCGATCCGGCCGTCATCGCCGCGAACTACGAGCTGGCGGGTGCCGACGCGATCAGCGTGCTGACCGAAGCCGACCACTTCTTGGGCGACCTCGCGTTTCTCGACGTCGCGCGCAAGCACTGCACGAAGCCGATCTTGCGCAAGGATTTTCTCTCGACGCCGTACCACATCGCGCAAGCCGCGGCGCACGGGGCAGACGCCGTGCTGCTGATCGTGGCCGGCCTCGACGACGCGACCTTGCGTGAGCTCTCCGAGGCGGCCGCGCGTTTCGAACTCGATACGCTGGTCGAAGTGCACGATGAAGAGGAGCTGGCCCGCGCGCTGGCGTTGCGTCCAGCCGTCGTCGGCATCAATAATCGCGACCTGCGAACGTTCGCGACCGACCTGGGCGTTACCGAACACCTGCTGCCGAGCGTGCCCGCGGGGACACTGGTCATCAGCGAGAGCGGGGTTCACGAGCCCACCGACGTCGCGCGTCTGCACGCGCGCGGCGCGCGTGGTTTCCTGATCGGCGAAGCCCTGATGCGGGCGGACGATCCGGCGGCTTTCATCGACGACGTCAAGAAAGCCGCGGTCGGCGCGACGTGAATCAACCGCGCCGCACGCGCGTCAAGATCTGCGGCATGGCGTCGGTACGTGATGTGGCACTTGGCGTCGAGGCCGGTGCCGACGCACTCGGCGTCATCGTGGCCGCCAGCCCGCGCCGCGTACCGCTCGAGCGCGTGGCCGAATTGGCCGCCGCAATCCCGCCCTTCGTCGCGAAAGTCGGCGTGATGGCCAACCAGGAGGACGCCGTGGCGGCCAAGTTGCGCGCGGCCGGCTTCACGTTGCAGTTCAGCGGCGAGGAGCCGGCAGCGGCCTGTGAGCGCATGGCGGCGGGCGCGAATTACGTCAAGACGTTCCACGTGACCGCGGCGCCCGGCGAGCAGTTCGATGAAGTGACGCTCGCGCCGTACGCGCGCGCGCTGTGCCTCTTCGATTCGCGAGTAGGCGACGCGCGGGGCGGCACGGGCGTCGCCTTTGCGTGGGATGTCGTCAAAGAGGTGGCAGCCCGCCGGCCGATCGTCGTTTCCGGCGGCTTGACGCCCGAGAACGTGGGTGCTTGCGTGCGCGCGTTGCGACCATTTGCCGTCGACGTGCGCAGCGGCGTCGAAAGCAGCGGCGAGAAAGATCCGGACAAGATGCGCGCCTTCGTGCGCGCGGTGAGGGAAGCAGATGCAGAGGCCTGACGCGCGCGGCTACTTCGGCGAGAAATTCGGCGGAAAGTTCGTGCCTGAAGTTTTGGTGGCGGCGCTCGAGGAGTTGGAGGCCGGCATGGACGCCGCGTTCGCCGACCCCGCGTTCTGGGCCGAGTACGACGCGATCTTGCGCGATTTCGTGGGCCGCCCCTCGCCGCTACTGGAAGCGGCGCGCTTCGTCGACGCGCCGGCCGGCTCGGCGGCGCGCCTGGTCTTCAAACGCGAAGACCTCAATCACACGGGCGCGCATAAAATCAATAACACGGTGGGTCAGGGTCTGCTGGCCAAGCGCATGGGCAAGCAGCGGATCATCGCCGAGACGGGCGCCGGCCAGCACGGCGTGGCCACCGCGACGATCGGCGCCAAGCTCGGGATCCCGGTCGACGTTTACATGGGCGCGCTCGACGTCGAGCGCCAGTCGCTCAACGTGTACGTGATGAAACTCCTGGGTGCGACCGTGCACCCGGTGAGCGGCGGCACGCAGACGCTCAAGGATGCGACCAACGAAGCCTTTCGCGAATGGGCCGCGCGGGTCGAGGACACGTTCTACATTATCGGCAGCGTCGTCGGCGCGCACCCGTATCCGTACATGGTCCGTGAGTTCCAGAAAGTCATCGGCGTCGAGGCGCGCGCACAGATGCTGCAACACTACGGACGCTTACCGAGCGACGTCGTGGCCTGCGTCGGCGGCGGCAGTAACGCGATGGGCATCTTCGCGGGCTTCGTGGGCGATGGCGGCGTGAATCTGTGGGGCGTTGAAGCCGCGGGCCACGGGCTCGCGTCGATCGATACGGCCGCATCGCTAAACGCGGGCAGCATCGGTATCCTGCACGGTTCACGCTCGTATCTGTTGCAGACGCCGCAGGGGCAGGTTCGCAACACGCACTCGGTCTCGGCGGGCCTCGACTACCCGGGCGTCGGTCCCGAGCACGCGTTTCTGAAGGATAGCGGTCGCGCGCGCTACGTCGCGGCAACCGACGACGAAGCCTTGGCGGCATTTCACCGCTGCGCCGAACGCGAGGGCATCGTGCCCGCGCTCGAGTCGGCCCATGCATTGGCATTCGCGGAGAAGCTCGCGCGCGAACGCGGGCCCGACGGCTTGGTTCTCGTGAACCTGAGCGGCCGCGGCGATAAGGATACGCGCCAAGTCGAAGCGCTCGAAGCGCAGCGGCGCGCGGAACCGGCGCTGCGATGAGTTCGGCGACGGGGACGGCGAGCGGCATCGAGCGGATCGCCGCCGCCTTTGAGCAAGCAAAGGCGGCCGGACGCGGCGCGTTGATTCCGTATCTCTGCGCCGGCGATCCGGATCGCGCCACCAGCGCGGCGCTGCTGCGCGCCGTCGCTGAAGCGGGGGCGGACGTGATCGAACTCGGCATTCCCTACGGAGATCCGCTCGCCGACGGCCCGACGGTCGCCGCCGCGGCGCAGCGCGCGCTCGACGGCGGGACGACGGTAGAATCGGCGATCGAACTTGCGGCGGGCGTACGCGACCTGGCGCCGGTCCTGATGTTCACGTATTTTAATCCGATCGTGCAATTCGGCCTCGAACGCTTCGCCGACGAACTGGTGGGGGCCGGAGTATGCGGCGCGATCGTGCCCGATGTCCCGTTGGAAGAGACGGGAGCCATCCGCGCGGCGTTCGCCCCGCGGGGCCTCGCGTTGCCGCTGCTCATCGCGCCGACAACGCCCGCGCAAAGGGCGGAGGCCATCGTGCGGGCCAGCGTCGGATTCACCTATGTCGTGTCACGGCTGGGCGTTACGGGGGCTCGGCGCGAGCCGGATTTTAGCTGGATTGCGGACCGGGTCGCGCGGCTGCGCGCGGCGAGCGCCGACCCGCTGGCGATCGGCTTCGGCATCTCGACCGCGGAACACGTCCGGCGCGCGTGCGCGATCGCCGACGGTGCGATCGTCGGCAGCGCACTGATTGATTCCTACGCGGGCACGACCGGCGACGACGCTGTCCGGCGCGCGGCGACGTTCGTGCGCGAGCTGAGCACCGGAACGCCGCGGGTCGCACCCGCGTAGCGCGCCCGCTTAACGCGCCTGCTGCGAGCGTCGCGGTCGCGGATGCCGCGCGTGATCGGTCGCGCGCTATCGACGGGCGGCCAGTGCTGCAACTTCCGCCTTCAAGAGAGCCAATTCGCGCTCGAGCGCCGCGTTCTTCCGTTCGAGGCCTTCGATCGCCCGCGTTCGCGCGGCGTCGACGCGTCGTTCCTTGGCGTTGAGCCCTTTGATCGCCGCGAGCGCTACGCCGTCCTCGTCGATCGTCGTGATGTGCCGGTCGTCTTCACCGACTCGGAAGGCGGCGTAAAAGTCTTGCGCCATCGGGCCGACGTGGCGCACGCCGCGTTCCGACGTGTAGCTCCACTCGCTGATCGGCAACGCCGCGACCTTATCGAGAACCGCCGCATCGTCGAGCGGCACGATCGCATCCTTCATCGTGCGGTCGCTGAGGGAGGCCCAGGTTCCCGATCCGGGCGCGAGCTTGACGCCTGCCGTGTCGGTCGCGTTGGAATACAAGAAGATGCCGCCCGACGCGCGAGCCAAGAATTGGTAATTGGCCGTCGACGCGAGCAACTTCGTGCCCGTGCCGTCGCTCCACACGAAGGCGCCGTTATTCGCCGCCCGCGCTCGCAGGCCGGCTGCGAAACTGCCCGTGCCCGCGGCCAGATTTTGCGCGCCGCCGGGAACGGTCGCGTAGGTTCCGCTCGCGATATTGTCATAGCCGCCGCCCACGCCGGCGGCGACCCCTTCGACCGTATTGCCCGAGCCGCCGGCAACGACGCCGTATTCCGCGCCGCCGGCAGCCAGCGATTTGACGGCATTCTGGTAGCCGCCACCAACGACGCCGTACGCGGCCCCGCTCGACCGGCCGACCGTACCCGGCGACACGACGTTATCGTTTCCACCGCCGATGACGCCGGCGAGCGCTGCCGCGGCGTTGGCTTCACCCGCACCGACGAACGCGTCGAGACCGGACGCCGTGTTGCCGGCGGTCGGGATCCCGGCGGTCGCCCCGTTCGTGGTAAACGGCGTCCCGCCGCCGCCGATGACGGCGCCCGCGCCCGAAGCGACGTTTCCCAACCCCGAACCGATGAACGCCGCCGCACCGGAAGCTCGATTGGCATACCCCGCACCGGCGAAGGCGAACGTTCCGGTTGCGAAGTTCGCTTCGCCGCCGCCGACGGTCGCGTAATTACCGATCGCGACCCCAGAATAGCCACCAACGACGGACGAGCCGGTGCCGCTAGCGATGCTCGATTCCCCCCCGCCGATGAACGAAAAGTCCCCCGACGCTTTGTTGCCATCATGCTGGCCCAAGGGAAAGTTGTCGCCCTCGCCCGCCCCGCCGCCGACGACGGCGGCGTAGGCTCCGGTAGCAGCGTTGCCTTCACCACCGCTGACGGTGGAATACGGCCCGTCCGTCTCATTGTCGATACCTGCCCCGACGAACGCGAAGGGCGCGTTGACCGTGTCGTAGTCGCCGGCTCCCAAGAACGACCATGCGCCGAGGCTCGTGATCGTGTTGTCCTGACCGGCCCCGAGCGCGGTGTAGAATCCCGAGCTCGTGTTGTCGGTGCCCGCGCCGATGAACGACGCGGACGCGCCGCCTTGCGGATTGCTCGAGTCCACGAAGATACCGTTGTCGACGCCGGCCGCGATCGCACTGTTGTCCGTGCAGGAGTCGTTCACGGAGCCCACGAGCACGCTGCTGTACTTGCCGGCGGCGACGTCGGCATAACCGCCGCCCACGAAAGAGCCGGGCCCGTTTCCCGAGCCCGCGCAGGGATATGCTGCGTTACGCGGTCTACGTCCGCGCGGCACCGGCCGCCCCGGCGCAATCCGCGCCGGAGCGAACCGCGCGGATTGGAATCCGGCGCGGGCGCTACTCGCCGTCTGTGGAACCGCCGCACCCGGCGACGCGAAAAGCAAGGCCGCTACGGTAAACGCCGCGCGTCGAAAGAACATGCTCGACCCCTCATCCGCCGGAGACTGCCCGGCGTGGTCAGAGCATATCAGACCGCCGTACCGGCCTCGTGCGGATCCGGTGTCCGTGCTGGACGAGCGCCGCCATCTTCTCGGTGAAATCGACTTTGGCCGCCAAGACGGCGAGTCGTCGTTGGATCGACGCCTGCTGCATGTCGAGTACTTCCTGCTCGCGTCGCGTTCTCACGATCTCTCGATTGGATCGCTCATAGAGGCCCTTGATCGCGGCCAGCGCGACGCCATCTTCGTCGATGCTCGTGATGTGACGGTCGTCTTCGCCCACGCCGAAAGCCGCGTAGAAATCCTGCGCCATCGGTCCTGCGTGACGGACGCCGGGCTCCGAGGTGTAGCTCCAGCTGCTGACCGGCAACGCGGCGACCTTCGCGAGAATCGCCGCGTCGTCGAGCGGTACGATGGCGGTCTTCATGTTCCGGTCGCTGAGCGACGCCCAGGCGCCGGAACCCGGCGCGAGCTTCACGCCCGCCGTCGCGGCCGCATTCGAGAAAAGGTAGAAGCCGCCCGAGGCGCGGGCCAAGAACTGGTACGCGGCCGTCGAGTTTAGCGCCGCGGAGCCGGCGTCGTCGCTCCACACGAATGTGCCGTTATGCTTCGCACCCGCCCTCGCGCCGGCCGCGAAGCTGGCGCTTCCGGTCGCGCTATTTCCCAACCCGCCCGGTACGGTACTGTAGCTCCCGGCCGCGCTGTTCTCGAAGCCTCCGCCGATGGCGGCGCCCCTGCCGGTGACGGCGTTCGCCCTGCCGCCGGCGATCACGCCGTAGGCTGCGCCGCCCGCCGCCGTGGCTTGGATGGTGTTTTCGTAGCCACCGCCGATTGCGGCGTCGACGGCTCCGGTGGAACCGCCCGTGGTGGACGAAATGATCCGGTTATTGACGCCGCCGATGACGTTGGATTGCGCCGTGCCCGCAACGTTGCCGTCGCCCGCGCCCACGAAGGCGTCGGTGCCGGCCGCCGTATTCGACACGTTCGAACCGGCTTGGAAGAACGCCATCCCGCCGCCGCCGACGAACGCCCCGGCGCCCGAGGAAATGCCGTTGTAGCCTCCGCCGACGAACGAATTCTGTCCCGAGGCGTTGTTCTGTGAGCCGCCGCCGACGAACGCGGTCAGGCCGGTCTTGTTATTTAAACCCGCGCCGATGAACGAATAATCGCTGACCGCGTGATTGCCGGAGCCGGACCCGACGAAAGAATCGTTGCCGTACGCGAGATTGCTCGCGCCCGCTCCGACGAACGCGCTGTTCGTCGTGGCACCGAAGAAGACGAGCCCGGCTTGGTTTGACTGACCCGCGCCGACGAAGGAATACGGGCCGAGCGCTAGGTTTGCAGTACCGGAGACCACGGCCGCGTTCTGCCCGAGTGCCTTGTTTTGGCTTCCCGCGCCGACGAAGCCGGCGGTCCCGAGCGCCTGATTATTTTGGCCAGCTCCTACGAACGCGTATTCGGCGTTGACGGTATTTCCGTCGCCGCCGCCGATGAAGCCCGTCGCTCCGGCGTTGCCGATCGTATTGTTCGTGCCGGCGACGATCGCGGCATACCACGCCGTGACGGCGTTGGAACTCCCGGCGCCGACGAAGGCGCCGTACGTGCCGCCAAAGCCGCTAGAGTAGATCGAGTTATTCTCGCCGGCGCCGATGAACGAGTCGTAGTCGGGTCCGCCGTTGGGATAGATCGCGTTATCGTAGCCTGCACCGATGGCGTCGTTGAGCCCGCAGGCCTGATTGGCGCCGCCCGAAAGGATTCCCGAGGAATTCCCCGCTGCGGCGCCGGCGCCGGCGCCGCCCAAGAACGCATTGGGACCGGTCCCGGTGCAATACTGGGTGTAGTGAGGCCGCCGCTGATGTGGACTCGGAGGAGCGGCGGATCCACGCGCGGAGGGCAGACCCGGCGGCAAGGCGGCGGGACGCGTCGTCGAAGATGCCGTCAGGGGCGTCGATGCGATGAGCACCGCGACGGCAGCAACGCGCCAAGGTCGAAGGGGCATCGTTTGGTCCTCCGGGTCGGTTCGTTTCTTGCGAACGATCATATCGCGCACGCATGCCGGCTGCGTGCCGCCGGACGCTCGGCCCGCCGGCGTCGCTCCGCGGTTAGCGCTTCTCAAGGCTGTCGAATTTCGTGAGTGCAGCCGACATGCTCGACCCCTCGTCCGCCGGATGCAGCGCGGCGTGCTTGACGAGCGCCGCTACCCTCGCAGTCAGGGCCGCGAACTCGCGTTGCTCGTCCGAGAGGTGCGCCCGGAGCACGTCGTTCTCGCGCACGGCGGTCGCGTTGTTACGTTCCGATTTCGCGTAGAGGGTCTTGATCGCGGCCAGCGCCACGCCGTCTTCGTCGATGGTCGTGACGTGCCGGTCGTCCTCGCCGACCTCAAACGCGGCGAAGAAATCCTGGGCCATCGGCCCGACGTGCCGGACGCCGCGTTCGGAGGTATAACTCCATTCGCTGACTGGCAACCTCATGATTTTGTCGAGCACCGCTGCCCCGTCCAGCGGCAGGATGGCCGTCTTCATGTTTCGATCGCTGAGCGAAGCCCAGGCGCCGGAGCCCGGCGCCAGCTTGACGCCGGCCGTGGCCGTCGCATTGGAGAACAGGTAGAAGCCGCCGGAAGCGCGCGCGCGGAACTGATACGGTGCCGTAGAGTTCACTGCGGCCGAACCGGCATCGTCGCTCCATACGAACGTGCCGTTGTGCAGTGCGCCGGCATTCGTGCCGGCCGCGAAGCTCCCTATTCCGGCCGCGCGATTGTCGAAGCCCCCCGGCACGGTACCGTAACTTCCGCTAACGGCGTTCTTGACGCCGCCGCCGAGCGCTGCGGACCCGCCCGTGACGAGGTTCGTTTGCCCGCCGGCGAGGATCGCGTACGCCGCGCCGCCGGACGCGGTCGCTTCGATGATGTTCTCGTATCCGCCGCCGATGACGGCATCGGTGGCCCCCGTGGCACCGCCCGCGGTGGTATGCAGGATTCGGTTGCTGACGCCGCCGGCGACGACGGAGTGCGTCGCGCCCGCGATGTTTCCGTCGCCCGCGCCGACGAAGGCGTCGGTGCCGGTCGCCGAGTTCGCGGCGGTCGTACCGGCTTGGAAGAACGCCATGCCGCCGGCTCCGACGAAGGCACCGCTCCCCGACGCGGCGTTCTTGTAGCCCGCCCCAACGAAGGAACTCGATCCGGCGGTATTTGCCGATCCCGCGCCGATGAACGCGCTCGCACCCGCGGAGTTCGTCCCGCCCGCGCCGACGAACGCGTTATCCCCGACCGCCTTGTTCCCGGTTCCGGCCCCGACGAACGAACTGTTCCCCAGTGCCGAATTGCCCGTTCCGGCGCCGACGAAGCCATTGATTGCCGCAGAGTTCGTCTGACCCGCGCCGACAAATGACGAAATGCCGGCTGGGTCGTTGCCGGCGCCGGAAACGAGGCCCGAACTGTTACCCGCGCCGCGTCCACTCGACCCGGCGCCTACGAACGAGTCGCTGCCAAGAGTCGCGCCGGCCGTGCCGGCACCGATGAACGCGTCTGGGCGAGTGACGGAGTTGTTCGCGCCTGCCCCGACGAGTCCCGAATCGGCGCCATACTCAAGGTTGCTACTTTGGCCGGCTACGACGGAGCCGTCGTTCGAAGATGACACTGACAGGCCGTTGCCGGCGCCGATGAATGACTCGTAACTGGCGTCGATGTCGCTGTTTGAGCCGGCGCCGATGAAGGAAGCGTGTCCGGAATCCAAGGTCGAATTGGATTGACCGGCAGCGATGCCGTCGAATTGCAGGCATGCGCGATTCGAATATCCCGCGAGAATGCCCGACTGTTGTCCGCCTGCGCTACTATTCGAGCCGCCGCCGATGAATGCGTAGAGGCCGAGAATGCTCTCGATGGGTTCGCATGAAGCATAGCGCGGGTGCATGCGGGCGCCTGCGCTCGGTGCGGGTTTGTGGACCAGTCGCGCGCCCGGCGCGCCCATGGGAGTGGTCGATGATGCCGAAAGCGGCATCGCAGCGAAGGCGGCCGCGACGGCGGCTACGCGCCAATTCATTTTAACGCTTCTCCAAGGAGTCGACTTTGGCCGCCAACGCCGCGATTCGGCGCAGCATCGAAGCCTGTTGTGAGCGGAGCGCGTCGTGGGCGAGCCGGATCCTCTCACGCTCCCGATTGGATCGCTCGTAGAGACCCTTGATCGCGGCCAGCGCGACGCCGTCTTCGTCGATGCTCGTGATGTGGCGGTCGTCCTCGCCCACGCCGAAGGCCGCGTAGAAATCCTGCGCCATCGGCCCGGCGTGACGGACGCCACGCTCCGTGGTGTAGCTCCAGGTGCTCACCGGCAACGCGGCGACCTTCTTGAGAATCGTTGCGTCGTCGAGCGGCACGATGGCGGTCTTCATGTTCCGGTCGCTGAGCGAGGCCCACGCGCCTGAACCTGGCGCGAGCTTGACACCCGCCGTTGCGGCCGCATTCGAGAAGAGGTAGAAGCCGCCCGAGGCGCGGGCCAAGAACTGGTACGGGGCCGTCGAGTTTAGCGCGGCCGTCCCGGCGTCGTCGCTCCACACGAACGTGCCGTTGTGCTTCGCGCCCGCCTTGGTACCGGCCGCGAAGCTGGCGCTTCCGGTCGCGCCATTTCCGTACCCGCCTGGTACGGTACTGTAGCTTGCGGCCGCGGTGTTTTCGGCGCCGCCGCCGACGGCGCCACCCGCGCCGGCGACGACGTTCGCCCTCCCGCCGGCGATGACGCCGTAGGCTGCGCCGCCGGAAGCCATGGCCTCGCTAAGGTTGTCGTATCCGCCGCCGATTGCGGCGTCGATCGCTCCGGTGGCACCGCCCGCGGTCGACGAAAGGATGCGGTTGCCGACACCGCCGGTGACGACGGATTGCGCCGTGCCCGCGACGTTGCCGTCGCCCGCGCCGACGAAGGCATCGGTGCCGGCCGCCGTGTTCGACCCTTTGGAACCGGTCTGGAAGAACGCGATGCCGCCGCCGCCGACAAACGCCCCGCCGCCCGACGAAATGCCCTTGTAGCCCCCGCCGACGAACGAATTCTGTCCCGAGGCGTTGTTCTGCGACCCTGCGCCGACGAACGCGGTCAGGCCGGTCTCGTTGTTCACGCCCGCCCCGATGAACGAGTAATCGCTAACGGCGTGGTTGCCCGAACCACCTCCGGCGAACGAATCGTTTCCAAGCGCCTCGTTGTTCGAGCCGGCCCCGACGAACGAATTGCTCGTGCTCGTGCCCGGGATGAGGAGCCCGGCGAAGTTTTGCGTGCCGGCACCGATGAACGAGTACGGCCCGCGTGCTTGGTTTGAAGTGCCGGAAACGACGGCCGAGTTTTGAAGAGCCGTGTTATCCGTCCCCGCGCCGACGAAGGCGTCGCTTCCGACGGCCTGATTTCTCTCTCCGGCTCCCACGAACGCGAATTCGGCGTTGACGGTGTTAAAATCGCCGGCCCCGATGAAACCAGTCGCGCCGGCGATCCCGATCCTATTGTTTGTGCCGGCAACGATGCCGGCGTCCCACGCCGTGACCGTGTTGGAGTTCCCGGCGCCGATGAAGGCGCCGTAGGTGCCACCAGACCCGTTGGAATAGATCGAGTTATATTCGCCGGCGCCGATGACCGACTCGTGGTCGGGGCCGCCGTTCGGATAGATCGCGTTGCCGCTGCCGGCGAAGATGGCGTCGTTGAGCCCGCAGGCCTGGTTGCTGCCGCCCGAGAGGATTCCCGAGGCGTAACCCGCCGCAATGCCACCGGCGATGCCGCCGACGAACGCATTACCACCCGTCCCGCTGCAATACTGAGTGTAGTGAGGCCGCACCCGCAGCGTCGCTTTCGCCGGAGCGCGTCCGCGCGCGTTGCGTAGAGGCGACGGCCCGGCGACCGGAGCAGTCGTTGAAGACGCCGCGAGAGGCGTCGCTCCGATGAGCGCTGCGAGCGCGGCGGCGCGCCAGAGAAGAGGGGGCATCGGTGGTCCTCCGAGATCGATCGCTGCTTACGAAGCGATCCTAGCCCGGAGCCGTGCCGGCGGCGTGCCGCGTGGGATCGCGGCCGCGAACACGGGTGCGGAGGCACCGCGCCGCCGCCGAGCGGCTGAAGCCGAGGTACGGAAAACATCGGGCAGCTATATGGGAAACGCACTCTGACCGGGCGCTGCTTACAATAGGGGCGAGACCTCGGCGCACCGCATACAACGCGGCAACGCTCTCGCGCTTGGAGGATGTCTCTGCTTGTCTATCCGACGCTCGCTCTGTTTTGCCGTCGCGGCCGCGCTCGTCGCCTTTGGTCCCGCGCCGTCGCGCGCCGACGACAACACGATCGTCTTCGGCGCGGCGCTCGCCGAGACGGGGCGCGATGCGCGCGAAGGCGCGCTGACTAAAGAAGGTTACGATTTCTGGAAGGACTACGTGAACTCGCACGGCGGCCTCAAAGTCGGCGGCAAGAAGTATAAAGTCGACATTTCCTACGCGGACGACGAGACCAACGCCCAAACCTCAGCCCGGCTGGTAGAAAAGTTCATCAATCAGGATCACGTGAACTTCATCTTGGGTCCGTACGGCTCCGCGACTGCCTTCGCTTCGGCCGCCGTCGTCGAGCGCTACAAGGTGCCGATGGTCGAAGGCAACGGTAGCTCGGAGAAGATCTTCAACCAAGGGTTCCATTACATCTTCGCGGTGCTCTCCCCGGCGCGTCGGTATCTCGAGTTCGTCATCGATCTCGCGCTGCATCAGAACCCGCGGCCGAAGACCGTCGCCATCGTCGCGGCCAACGACCTCTTTTCGCTTGAAGTGGCGCAGGGCGCCGCCGACTACGCGACGAGCCACGGCCTCCAGGTCGTCTACAATAACAAATACCCGGCCGACACGACCGACGTCTCATCGATCGTCAGCGCGATCAAGGCCGCCAATCCCGACATCATCCTCAACGGCGGCCACTTGCAGGACGCGCTGCTCTTACAGAAGGGCTTCAAGGAACAGAACGTGTTGGCCAAACTCTACGGCTACTCGGTCGGTCCCGACACGCCGGACTTCCGCAAAGCGCTCGGCAACGATGCCAACTACGTGTTCGGCGGCACGCAGTGGTCGCCCACGGCCAAGTACCGCGGCGCCGCGGGATTCATCTCGGATTCGAAAGCGTACGCCCAGGCTTTCAACGCCAGATACGGCCACATCCCGGACTATCATAACGCCGAGTCGACGGCGACATGTCTCGCGTTCCAGTATGCGATCGAGGACGCCGGTTCGCTCGATCCGCAGAAGGTTCGCGACGCGCTCGCCAAGCTCAACGTGGTGACGTTTTACGGCATTCTCAAGTTCGACGACCGCGGGATCAACGTGTACAAGCCGATGGCGGTGAACCAGATCCAAAACGGGAACCTCTTGACCGTCTGGCCGAGCGCGGTGGCCAACGCCAAACCGCTCTATCCTGCGCCGGATTGGTCGAAGCGATAAGCGCCGCAGCTCGCGCCGGGGCCGGTTCGAACGCGTGAACCTGCTGCTTCAGGTGCTGGTCAACGGGCTGCTCGCCGGGGGTATCCTGGCCGTCGTGGCGCTCGGGTTTTCGCTCGTCTGGGGAATCATGAACATCATCAACCTCGCGCACGGCGCGTTCGTGATGATGGGCGCGTATCTATCGTACGTTCTGTTCGCGAGCTTTGGGCTCGACCCGTTCGCGAGCGTTCCGATCGCGTTCGTCGTCATGTTCGGCTTCGGGTACCTCGTGCAACGCTTCGTTATCAACTTCGTCGTGCGCGCGCCGATCCTCACGACGTTCTTGCTGACCTTTGGCCTTTCGTTGTTGCTGGTTAACCTCGTGCTTCTGGTCTTCCACGGCGATTCGAAGGCGGTCACGCCCGCGTACCTCGGCTCGAACTTTTCGCTCGGCCCGGTGACGGTCGCGTGGACCAAGCTGTGGACGCTCGTGGTCGCGCTCGCGATCACGGGTGCGATCGCCTTGTGGCTCTCGCGCTCGAAGACGGGCCGGGCAATCCGCGCGACCTCGATGGATATCGGCGCGGCGCAGCTGAGCGGCGTGCGCGTCGCCCACATCTACGCGATCGTGTTCGCGCTCGGCGCGGGCCTGGCGGGCGCGGCGGGCGTGCTGGTCGGAATCAACCAGACGCTCAACCCTTCGATGGGCGATCCCTACATCATCAAAGCATTCGTGGTCTGCGTGCTGGGCGGACTCGGCAGCGTGGAAGGCGCGCTGGTCGGAGGGTTGCTCTACGGCGTCCTCGAGGCGCTCGGTTCGCAGTTCATCGGCACGGGGCTGCAGGATGCGGTGGCCCTGGTCGTGCTGTTGTTGGTCTTGATCGTGCGGCCGCGCGGTTTGCTCGGCCGGGCCGTCGCGTGAGACCCGGTTGATGGGCGGGATCTCCGGGAGCCGGCCGGCGCTGCTGGCTGTCGTCGCGGTGCTCGGCGTGCTGCTCGTGGTACCGGCGCTCCATAACGGTTACTACGAGAACCTGTGCCGCGGCATCTTGATGTTCGGCGCGATGGCGCTGGGCTGGAACTTCATCGGCGGTTACACCGGCTACGTGAGCTTCGGCAACGTCGTGTACTTTGGTCTGGGCGCCTACACGGGCGCGGCGCTCGCCGAACGGGGCGTCGAGAACGTCTGGGTGGCGATGCCGCTGGCGATGGTCGTGGCGGCCGTATTCGCGGTCGTGCTGGGGTTGCCGATCCTGCGGTTGCGCGGCCACTATTTCGGGATCGCGACGCTCGGCATCGCGCTGGCCACCCAGGAGATCGTCGCCAACGTCGACGCGCTCGGCGGCGGGACCGGCGTCACGCTGCGTCAAGCCGAGTGGTTTTCGCAATACTATTACGCGATGTGGCTCGTCTGTGCGGGAAGTTTGCTCGTGACGTGGCTCGCGGCGCGCTCGAAGTTCGGCTACGCGCTCGTGGCGATTCGCGAGAACGAGGATGCCGCCGCCGTGCTGGGCGTCAACGCCACGGCGTACAAGACCGTGGCCTGGGCGATCAGCGGCATGATGGCGGCCCCGGCGGGAGCGGTGTTTGCGTTCGCCAACGGCTTCGTCGATCCACCGACGGCCTTTTCGGTCGACAACAACGTCTTCCCGATCGTGATGACGATTCTGGGCGGTGCCGGAACCGTCGCGGGACCCGTGGTCGGCGCGATCGTGTTGACCGCCATCAACGAGACGCTCTGGTCGCATTTCCCGCAGATCCACACGCTGTTCTTCGGCGCCGTGATCGTGCTCGTCGTGCTCTTCCTGCCGCGCGGCCTCTTGTATCTGCGGCGCGGCGCGCGCGGCGGCTGGCGAGGATTGGTCGGATCGTTGACCGCCTACCGCGTGTGAGCGCCGCAACCGAACCGTTTCTGCGAATCGAGGACATCAGCATGCGTTTCGGCGGCTTGCAGGCGCTCGCGGGCGTGTCGTTCGATGTGGCCCAGGGTTCGGTCGTCGGCCTGATCGGACCCAACGGCAGCGGCAAGACGACGTTGATGAACGTGCTGTCCGGCGTGTTGCGCCCGAGCGGCGGCGCGGTGCGCTTCCGCGGCCGGCGGATCGCGGACGTGCCGCCCTACGACGTGTGTAAGCTCGGCATCGCGCGCACGTTTCAGATCGTCAAGCCATTCGCGAACTTGACGGTGCGCGAAAACGTCGCGGTCGGTGCGATGTACGGCCGCGAAGGCCGCAAACGCCATACGGCGCAGGCATTCGTGCGCGCGGACGAGCTGCTCGAGATCGTCGGGCTGGCCCGCGTGTCGGACCGCCCCGCGAGCGACCTGACGATTCCCGATCGTAAGCGCCTGGAGGTGGCGAAGGCGCTGGCGCTCGATCCCGACGTGCTGCTCTTGGACGAAGTGATGGCCGGCCTCAACGCGAGCGAAGTCGATACGGCGTTGCACCTGCTGCGCGACCTCAGCGCGCGCGGAGTCACGCTGATCGTGGTCGAGCATTTGATGAAGGCGATCATGTCGATCTCGACGACGATCGTGGTCCTGGCCGAGGGCCGCAAGATCGCCGAAGGCGCGCCGCTCGAGGTTACGAGTTCGCCCGCCGTGATCGAAGCCTATCTCGGAACGCGCTATGCGGAGCGCAAACGCAAAGCCGAGGGCCGCGCGGAAACCTGATGGCCTTAGTCGTCGATTCGCTCAGCGCCGGTTACGGCGATACGCGCGTGCTGTGGGACGTGTCGCTTTCGGTCGAGCCCGGCGAAATCGTCGCACTGATCGGCAGCAACGGCGCGGGAAAATCCTCGTTGCTGGGCGCGATCAGCGGCCTGGTGCGCATCGACGGCGGCGGGGTGCGCTTCGCAGGCCAGGATCTCACCCGGTTGCCGCCCGATGCGATCGTGCGCGCGGGCGTCGTTCAGGTGCCGCAGGGCCGACGGCTCTTCGGTTCGCTGACCGTCCGCGAGAATCTGTTGATGGGCGCGTACGCGCGGAACGACGGCGACGTGCGTGCCGACCTCGCGCGCGTGCTGGAGTTGCTGCCCCGGCTCGCGGAACGTTATGAATTTCTCGCCGGCCGCCTCTCGGGGGGCGAACAACAACAGGTCGCCATCGCGCGCGCGTTGATGGCCCGCCCGAAGGTGCTGTTGATCGACGAAATGTCGCTGGGTCTCGCGCCCGTACTCGTCGACCAGCTCCTGTTGATCTTGCGCCGAATCAACGATGCCGGCGTCGGCATCTTGATGGTGGAACAGGACGTGCAGACGGCCCTGGAATTCGCGACGCGTGCGTACGTGCTCGAGACGGGCCGAGTGACGCTCAGCGGGGCCGCGGCGGAGTTGCTCGACGACCCGCTCGTGCAGAAAGCCTATCTGGGAATTTGACGTTTGCTCGCGAACGACGGGCCCGATGGTGAGATTGCGCGCCGCCACGCTGTTGCTGCTCGCCGCGCTCGCTCCGGCCCGCATCGGCGCGGGCGCGCAGGACGCGTCGCCGCCACCCGTGGCCCCGCCGGCCGACTGCTCGCCGGTCGACGTCGCGGACGCTAGCCGAATTCTGGGCTACGCGGTGGACGGACCCGATGAGGGAGCGCGCGCCGGCGGCATCTGTTTCTTCGTGTCGCGCGCCGTCTCGGAGGAAGGCAGCGTTTCTTACGCGATCGTCACCGACGCGCAGTTAGCGTTGCGTCGCGGTTACTTCGCGGCGCAGGCCCGGCGCTGCGGCTCGGTCGACCCGAGCGCCCCGCGCGCGTTGATCTGCGCTACCTACGTCAAACTCGCCTTCGCGAAAGACCTCGACGCATATTTCGCGGCTCGGTCCGGACCCGACGCGTCGCCCGTGCCCGGGCTGAGCGACGGCGCCGTCGCAACCCCCGACGCGCTCTACATGCGCCTGCCCGACGCCGTGATCGAAGTCATCGTTTCGCGGTCCGGCGACTTCGACTTGGAACGTTCGACGGAGGTCGCCAAGCTATTGCTCGCGCGCCGCAAGCATTAGCCCCGCGGCGCGTGGCCACCGGAAGGTGGCTGGCCCATGGCGATTGGCGCTTAAGTGGAATGGCGGCCGCCGCGCCGGCGTCAAAGGCGCGATATGAGTGAAGTGGTAGTCGTGACCGGCGGGTCTGGTGGAATCGGCAGCGAGACGGCGCGGCGGCTCGTGGCCGGCGGCGCGCGCGTGGCGCTGGTCGCGCGCGATCCGGAGCGGCTCGAACGCGCGGCGGCCGAGACCGGGGCGCGCGCGTTTCCCGCCGATCTGCTCGACCCCGTCGCTTTCGCGAATGCGGTCGAGCGTATCGAGTCCGAACTCGGCGAGATCGACGGACTCGTACACGCGGTCGGCAGCATCGTGTTGCGTCCGTTGCACGCGCTGTCGCTCGAAGACTTTCGCGCGACGCTCGACGTCAACGCGACCAGCGCCTTCGTGGCGATCAAAGGCGTCGTCACCAAGATGATGCGCCGCAAACGCGGCAGCGTCGTGCTGTTTTCGACTGTGGCCGTCCACACGGGTCTGCAGAACCACGAAGCGATCGCGGCCGCGAAGGGCGCGATCGAGGGCTTGGTCCGCTCCGCGGCGATCTCGTACGCGCGTTATGGCATTCGCTTCAACGCCGTCGCGCCGGCGCTCACGAAGACCGGCCTTTCCAAATCGCTCTGGTCGAACGAGGCCGTGCTCGCGGCATCGGTCGCGATGCACCCCCTCGGCCGCGTCGGCGAAGTCGCCGACGTCGCGGCCGCGGCGGCGTTTCTGCTTTCCGGCGACGCGTCGTGGATTACCGGGCAAATTCTCGGCGTCGACGGCGGACTCGGTGCCGGGCTCCAACCGCCTAAGGCGACCGCTCCGCTGCGCTAGGGTTACTGCTTTTTCTGGACGGTGGGGAGCGCGTCGTGAGTCCACTCGGCCCAGGAACCGTCGTAAACGGCAAGGTCGGTGAACCCGGCTTCCAATAGGGCCAGGTACGAGCCCGCGGCCGAAACGCCGCTACCGCAGGTCACGATCGTGTGCTTATCGCGATCGAGTCCCGCGTTGTCGACTAACGCGTCCAAGGTTTCACGCGGCGCGACGCGTCCGCCGCGCGCGTCTTCAAGCAATGCGTTGCCCGAGATACGAACGGCACCGGGAATGTCGCGGTCGCGCATCGCGTAGGTCTTGTCGCGTTGCGTTTCCACCAGTTGCGCGCCACTACGACCTTCGGCCACGGACAGTACGTCGTCTCGGGTCGCGCGCAGCGAAGGGCGGACGCGCGGCGTGAACGTTGCAGCCGGGTAGGCTGGGACGTCGGTCGTGACCGGATAGCCGGCGGCTCGCCAGGCTCCGATTCCACCGGCCAGCACGAACACCGAGTCGTGGCCGTAGTACCGGAACATCCAGAGCATTCGCGCAGCGTAGGGAACGTCGCCGTCGTCGTAGGCGACCACGGTCGTCTCATCGCCGATGCCGAACGCTCCGACCGCGCGCGCGAAGCGCTCCGCGGGCGCAACGCGCGCGGCCCATGGCGTCGCGGGGTCTGCGAGGTGGTCGGCATAATCCAGGTGTACGGCGCCGGGAATGTGTCCGTCGGCGTAGAGTTCGGCGCCCGTGACCGTCACCGGGCCGGGTGCGCCGTGGGGCACGCTGCGGGCATCGACGATGCGCAGCGTGGGATCATCGCGTCGCGCATAGAGCGCGTCTGCCTCGATGAAGGGTCCAGCCATGGTGACCTCCGCTAAACCGTGACGGCGACCCCGCTGAGTCCGAAGCGTTTCTCAGCGTCGTCGACGATGTACTTGCCGATCGCGAGCGAGGACGTCGCCGCGGGCGAGGGCGCGTTGCGCACGTGCACGACCCCTTCGCTGCCTTCGAAGATGAAGTCGTCGACGAGCGAGCCGTCGGGCGACATTGCCTGCGCGCGCACGCCTGCCGGTCCGGGCAGACAATCTTCAGGTTGCAGTTCCGGAATATAACGCTGCAACGCTTTCACGTAAGCGCTGCGCACGAGGTCGCGGTACATTTCGCCCGTGCCGATTTTCCAGTACTTCGACGCGATCTTGAAAAAGCCCGGATAGGTCAGCGCGTCCCAGAGTTCCGGCGGATTGATGGTGAAGAACGAATAACCTTCGCGCGCGAACGCGAGCACGGCGTTGGGTCCGAGCCAAATCGAGCCGTCCATGCGCGGCGTGAAGTGCACGCCCAGGAACGGAAACTCGGGATCCGGCACCGGATAGATGTTGCCCTTGACCAAGTGCGACTTCTCGGGCTTGAGGATCAAGTAGTCGCCGCGGAACGGAATGATCTTCGGATCTCGCGCGCCGCCGGTCATCTTGGCCAGCTTGTCGGAATACAGGCCGCCGCAGGTGATCACGTACTTGGCCTGGATCTCGCCCGCGGGCGTCGAGAGGACGGTGACGCCGCCGCGGCGCGAGATGTCTTTGACTTCGTGGTTGAGGAAGAAGTCGACGCCACGCTCGCGGGCCTCATCGCCGTACGACTGCGATACCAAGCCCCAGTCGACGATGCCGGTGACGGGCGAAAAGATCGCTTTGATGCCGCGGCAGTGCGGCTCGTATTCGGCGATCTCGTGCTGCTCGAGCATCTTGAGGCCCTCGACGCCGTTGGCCAGGCCTCGCTCCCAGAGATCCTGTAACCGGCCGAGTTCACTCTCGTCGGTCGCGACGATCAGCTTCCCGACTTGCTTGTACTCGATGCCCTTGCGATCGCAATAGTCCCAGGCGAGCTTGCGGCCTTCGACGCACAGCTTGGCTTTAAACGAGCCGGGCTTGTAGTAGATGCCCGAGTGGATCACACCGCTGTTGCGACCCGTCTGGTGCTTGTTGAAGGCGTCCTCTTTTTCGACGCCGGCCACGGTCAGGCTCGGGAACCGTTCCTTGAGCTCGCGCGTGGTTGCCAAGCCGACGATTCCGCCGCCGACAACTGCGATGTCGTAGATCATACGGAAACTATTCTCGCCGGAAGGGTGGAGGCCCGCTAGGACTTTTCCGCGGCGGCGGCCCAGCGGGGCGCCGACCCGTCGCCAGCGTCGGCAACCCCCGCGCGCGTCTTCCGCGTGAAGACGTCTAGATCGTTTCGCCGAAGGTCTCAGTCGTGGTCGCGCCGTTGGCCGGTATGGCCGGCAGGACCGCGAGATTCTGCGTGCTCGCGCGCGGAAACCCGTACGCGATTCCGGCTGCGACCAGCGGGTCTCCGGCGTAAACGTAATACGTCAACGTGACGGCGTCTTTCGTCGGCGTCAAGAGTTGCCCCCAAGAGTATGGAAGCGTGATCGACACGTGCGCGCCGGTGGCCGAGAGGCGCGTGGCTAGTTTGGTGGCGTTGTCATCGTAATAGCCCGCGAAACCGAGCGATTCGCCGTCGAACGTGTTCGCATCCAATTCGACGTAGATCGGCGAGGTCGTCGGGATGTCGGACTTGATCGAGAAGGTCAAGTTCGCAACGAACGCTCCGGCGCGGGTGACGGTCGCGGCGTTCGGGTTGACGTTTGGCGTGGCGACCGGCTTGAACGTCCCCGTTTTCGGATCGTAGAACCCGGGGACGAGGTGTTCGCCGCCCGGCGCGACGGTCGTGGCCAACGCGGGGATCGCGCTTGCAACCAGCGCAGCCGCGAGCAGAAGAGACGAGGTCTTGAGGCGCACGGAAAAACCCTCCAATGGTAAGTAAGGCAAGGCCCCTGGGCCGTGGATGAACGGCGGGGGTGGGGCTTCCGCTCGTTCGCGTGGGCTGCCGAGGAGTCCCCTGCCTGGCCGCCGGCTCCGCGAGGCCCGCACGGTTGCGCGAGCGAAAAAAAGACGGCCGCGAGCTCGCAAGCGCCCCCGATGTCGCGAATGCCGCCGATCCTCGCGAAGGCACCGCGAATCGTCGCACGCCCGGCGAACTGCGAAGGCCGGCAATCCTCACGAACGCCCGCACCGCTCGCGGGCACGCCCCGAAATCCTTGCAAACGCAAGGCTTCCTTATACCGCCCGCATCCGTGCGGCGCCAGAAAGGCCTCCATCCCGTGACGCTAACCACCCGACGGATCGAACCCTTCAAGAACGAAGCGATTCGGGATTTCTCCGATCCGGCTGACGCCAGTTCGCTCAGCGCGGCGCTCGAGCGGGCACGGACGCGGCTCGGGAGCCACTATCCGCTGATCGTCGCCGGGAAGCGCCTCGAGACGGTGGACCAGTTGACGTCGCGCAACCCCGCGCTACCGTCGCAAATCGTGGGCACGGTCGGTTCCGCCTCTCTCGACCAAGCAAATGAGGCGATTGAGGCCGCCGGCGCGGCTTTCGAATCCTGGAAGCGGACCAGCGCCGAGCAGCGCGCCGAGTTGATCCTCGACGTGGCCGACCGAATTCGCAGCCGCCGCGACGAATTCAACGCGTTGTTGGTCCTCGAGGTCGGCAAACCGTGGATCGAAGCCGATGCCGATACGGCCGAGGCGATCGACTTCCTGGAATTTTATGCGCGCGAGGCCCTACGCTACGCCCATCCGCCTGCCCTGGTGCCGGTGGCCGGGGAGGAGAACCGGCTCGCGTACGTCCCGCTGGGCGTTGGGATCGTCATCCCGCCCTGGAACTTCGCCTTCGCGATCATGGCGGGGATGACGGCCGCCGCCGTCGTCGCCGGGAACACGGTGGTGGTCAAGCCTTCCAGCGACTCTCCGGTGATCGCGGCCGTCTTCGTCGATCTCCTGCACGAGGCCGGGCTGCCGCCGGGTGTGGTCAACTTCGTCCCGGGGTCGGGGCGAACGATCGGCGATGCCCTGGTCGGCCACCCGAAGACGCGCTTCATCGCCTTCACCGGTTCCAAAGAAGTCGGCCTGCACATCAACGAGCTGGCCGCCAAGACGGCGCCCGGTCAGATTTGGATCAAACGCGTCGTGGCCGAGATGGGCGGCAAGGACTCGATCGTGGTGGCGGCGGACGCCGACCTCGACGCGGCCGCCGACGGCATCGTCGCCTCAGCCTTCGGCTTTGCCGGCCAGAAGTGCTCGGCTTGTTCGCGCGCCATTATAGAGAAGAGCGTGTACGCCGAAGTCGAGGCCAAGATCGTCGAGCGGGTCGGCCGGCTACGCGTGGGCGACCCGGCGGAATCCGCGACGGCCGTCGGGCCCGTGATCAACAACGCGGCGCTCCGCTCGATCCTGGACTATATCGACGTGGCCATCGCCGAGGGCGGCCGGCTGGTGGCGGGCGGTAAGCGCGCCCCCGGCGACGGTTTCACCATCGAGCCGACGGTCATCGCCGACGTGGCTCCCGGTGCCACGATCTCCCAGCAGGAGATCTTCGGCCCGGTCTTGGCCCTGATCGAGGCGCGCGATTTCGACGAAGCGCTCGCCATCGCCAACAACACGGAGTTCGGCCTCACGGGGGCGCTGTATTCCGCGGACGAGAGCAAGCTCGAGCGGGCGCGCGAAGACTTCCACGTCGGCAACTTGTACCTGAACCGCAAGTGCACCGGGGCCTTGGTCGGGGTGCACCCATTCGGCGGATTCAACATGTCCGGGACCGATTCCAAAGCCGGCGGGTACGACTATCTCCTGCTGTTCACGCAGGCCAAGTTGGTCTCGCGGAAGCTCGCGGCGGGTGCTGAGGTGAAGCCCGCCGGAGAGTAAGCAAGCCAAAAAGTTATCCACTGCCAATCGCGAGTTATTCGCAAGAACTTACCCGCTGGGTGTTGACGCGGCTTGCGGGGGGTGATACTATAGCCGCCGTGACTCTGACATTTCGCCACTCCGGTGCGGTCAGTGATCCGGTCCGTGTTGGGCCTGATGTTAGTGTTCGTTCCTTGAAAACTGAGCAGTACAG